>Ga0209700_104460_pt1 | contig 25201 bp, 23 predicted proteins | sample SiratroredBW_FD_187528 | JGI IMG/M metagenome (GOLD analysis project Ga0209700, IMG submission 187528) | Root nodule microbial communities of legume samples collected from California, USA - Siratro red BW (SPAdes) (version 2) | ecosystem: Host-associated > Plants > Roots > Nodule | place: USA...
AGTCTCCTGTCTCCTCTCTTGGAAGGCGAACTTCTGCCCACCCTTTCTTTGAACCTTGTCAATGATCGAACTTAAAGATATGAACTGAGTGCCATTTGATGAGTAACTGAGAACAAGGGAGAGGGATATGGAAAGGATGAAGTAATGAAAGACGAAGTCATTGCTAGTAGTAAGGACTTGTCACGATCCATTGGTTCATATAAAATCCATGTCCTAGGTGTATCAAAAAACATTCTTTTCGCTAAGCGTATATAATAAAATAGAGTGAAAGGTCCACCCCGAAAGGGGGTACGAACTAACAGCTGAGTCCTCTCCGAACCGCAGGAGATAGTTGCCCATCATACGGCTCACCAACTTCACTTGCCTCTATGGGAGACTCGCTCCGGGCAGGTTCGGATTACAATACACGGCTCTACGAAGGAAGGGGTTGGTGGGTTAGGAACGTTTTCAATATGATTCTTTTTCCGTATTTGTTCGATGAGAAATGCAAGACGAAAAAGGAACCCATCTTTTCGACTGGGAAATGCGAGTCTGTTTTGTCCACTTTCTCCATCCCTCTCTATCAAAATGATCCAACAAAAAGGAAGGCGAGCTTGTTATTCTCGTGTTCGATCTCTGCCCCGCTCGTTGTCACCTATGTTGAAGAAAGGTTTGGAACCCTGTAGAGAATGAGGAGGGGCCAAGGATCTTCCTCTCAACAGTGCTTCTAGGGGCTCCACTCTCCCCCCCTGAATAAGGCCCCGTTAGCCTGAGGGGATAGGGAATAAGGATGGAAGCCCCCTTCACTCTGCCAGGGACTGGACAGGGGTTAGCTCTGTAAATGTGTAGAGCCAAGTGTAGTGTGGTGTAGTAGTAGGCACTTCTAGGCCCCTTCCCGGCTACTGGACCACTCCAGTGCTTTGGGTACTACGGACCCTCTGCCATCCATTGCAGCAGAGCCGTTTCATGAGCGGGGGGGGGGCTAAGCGCAGTTCTTTGAATCAAACGTTGAATGAAATCGATTCTTTTTTAGATATAAAAATAGAAATCGGATAGGATATATGGATGGATCTATCTTTCTATTCATATATATATGACTAAAAAAAATGGATTTCTATAGTTAAGTAGCGTAGCGCCCCAAATCCTTTGGCCAGGAAAGACTGCACTGCTTTGGGCCCAGGAAGCGAAGGGAATGAGCTCGGCTGCTTATCCTCCACACTGATTTTTCTCCGTGCCCGTTTCGCATGCGCTTCGCGCGCCATTGGCGCTTTGCTCTCCTCTTATTCTTCATTGGACGGTTCGGATGGACTTCGCCGTTCTTTCCCAACTAAAATAGAAAAGGCTGTATCACATCGAGATGTCGATTCGTTTTCCGCCCCCAATGAGATGGGGAATTTGTAACCCCCTCTTTTGACTTTCGTTTGGACCCTTCATCTTTCTGAATGGAGGCCCGGCTCGCGTCGTTCCAACAACCGGCGGGGAGCACCTCAGTATACGATCGCGCGCAGTAACTGGGAGTCCTTTTTTTTACACCTAAGGCTTCCATTCACCAAACCAAGGTTCATCTCGTGTAGTGATTGTGGACTCGTACAAGGATATTGAGTAGACGGTTGATGTTTCAGACTCGACCCTATCTTTCGTAGCATGCATTCCCATCGGTGTCGCAACGGATTCGGTAAGCTACGTGTCCGGTGCACGGAGAACAGCCTTCGGTCCCCCAAACTGACTGACTCGTGGCAACCTTCCGGCCGCCCAACAACCTATAACGCTAGTCACTACTCCCACTGGGGCTAGGAAGTAAGCCCCACAACCCAAAGCGGCGAAAAACAAATAGAATTTGCTACAAAAGCCGGCTAACGGGGGTATTCCTACGTATGAGAACATAGTAATGGAGAAGGTAATAGCCGAAATAGGATTCGTTTTTGCTAGAGCGCCCAAATCTGCTATATATTTGACACGGGTTTGCCGTAATGCTAAAACTATGGCGAATGCATCTATCGTCATTAATGCATAAATTAAGATACCAATGAGTAGTGATTGAATTCCTTCTATGGTTCCACATGAGAAACCAGTACGAATATAACCTACATGTCCAATTGAACTATGAGCTAGAGGTCTTTTGACTTTCGTTTGGGCCATGGCGGCCAGTGCTCCTAAAATCATAGAAGCAATGCTGCAGAAACAGAAGATTTGTTGCAATGTAGCTCCATAGGAACCATAAATAGAAACACGTGAAATATTAGCAAAAATAGAAATTTTAGGCGCAATAGAAAGGAATGCTGTAACCGGGGTGGGTGAACCCTCATAGATATCAGGTGCCCACATATATAGAGTCAAAAGAGATATGGAGTCCGAAGGGGAGGGGGTTTTCTTCGGGGCTCGAGAGATGGAATAGATAGGGCCAAAAAAGTTTTGAATTCGCCGCTGGGGAATTCACACGAAAGGGAACGAAGAATTATCGACGAAAAAAAAGTGCTCTCTGAACCGAACGTGAAAGTAGTTTTCCATCAGACGGCTGTTCCCGTAACTCCACTATTTTGATTATATATCCAAAAAGGTCCGCTCTTGGCCATTCCACACGCTGCCTAGCAGAGGCGTGGTTATCTCAAGTGGATTCTCTCTTTTTTAGTAGATGCCGAACCTGCTGCCCCATTGACTAAGAAGGGGGCGGACGCAGCAGCTACATGGACCCCTTCCTTTCTGTTGTTGCCAGCGCTTTCCCGGGCCGAGAAAAAAAGGGCAGGCAAAGCCCGAAGGCTGCTATCCCAATAGGCCAGCGGGCGGAACGAGGAGAGGGCCCGGCAATCATACCACCGCGGTCGAAAAAGCGTGTTCCCTTCAGATAACACGCACCGTAGGCCTTCTTCGTTTTCGATGAAAAACAAAAAAAAATCTCGATCTCCGAAAGCGTTTTCCTTCCCCCGCCGCATCTCCCTTCGTCGAGCCTTTCCTTTAATGGTTGGGGGAAGCATTCCCTTATCTGAACTTGGCGGGCATTCTTTCCAGCCTTATTCATTCAATCAAATCAAATAGGGGGTGGGTTTGAACATAGGATAGGCTAGGCTCAAACATGATTTGAAGATCCTAGCTACGCCATACGTTCAATACAAAATCTGGAAAGCTGCGGGGATGACAAAAAGAGGGCGCTTTCCTGTGTTGCACTGAAAAAAAAGAAACCTAAGAGCGTCTTCTCTTAGGTTTCTTCCTCCCGCGCCCCCTAACTACTTAAGCGCCCGGCCCGCGTTAGAAGGGAAGATTAGCAAAGCGATAAAAGACAGAGGGAGGGGGAGCAGCATCTTATTCTCTTCGCGATAACTTCCGGATCGGAGAAGCATTCGGAACGGGCTCCGCGTTCATTTCGTTGGCAGAAACGATCCACAATCCATTCGGGGCTTCGGGGAACCAAAATAAGTCTTTCGACTTGATTCATAGATTGAATCAATGATAGATAGAAAAAAGAGATCTCGTTCATTTATCTTTTTTTCTCTACTCTCTCTCAAGAGGAATAGAATAGACATCCCCTTAGATGTCTATGTATCCTTTATCCCCTTTTTTTTAGCGTTATATCTTATCTGCTCTCTCTAAAAAATGGAGAGAGAAAGAGCAGATGGATCCTATCCCCTATATCGAACACTAAATCCTATCTATTGATAGAAAGATCTTCGTCAAATACCGGACTTTGCCTGTTTTTTAGGAATTCCTAATACTCATATCCAAGGCAGCTTACCACAAGCACCCCACCCCATACGACTAGTTGGGGTTCGCCTTTTTAATCAAACAAAGTCAGTATAATATAATAGAAGTAGTAGGGGCTTCATAGCGACTTTCATTCTAAAGGAAACCGAAGAACAAACCTTTAGTCAATAGGAGCCCTACTTCCCTCTTTGCGACCTCATCACTTCAAAGCGCAAACCAATTTCTTAGTCACCGGGCGGAGCGCACCTGAGGTACTTAAGTAGGGCGAGCTTTTTGATAGTGACTTCTTTCGTTTGGTAGGGCGACGAAAGAAAGGCTACTTCAATCTAGGAAACAGCCGGAAACTCGAGAGGGTCGCCTTTGGAAGCGTTTGCCGGTAACCAAAGCGTCACTCCTTTTTGTTGATTATGTCGTGACGCTGACTGAATCCAATCCATAAACCCGGAAACGAAACAAAGTTCGTTCCCTTTCGTCAAGTAGGTAAAGTAGGCATACGAACCCACTTTTGCTTTGCCTTAGACTCTATTGGAACAAAGCAAAGAAGGAGGCGGAATGGAGAAAGGACAAGGGCGGTCTTGCTTGGCGCAAAGGCTGCTGGTTCGGGGGTAGGGTACGGTACTAAAGGTCCTCGGACTTCCAGGCGGTTTTTCTTTTGGACAGCTGTTCACCGTTGGATCTCGCCAATACAGCCCCCTATAGTTTTCGTTACCGAGATATCTTTTTTTTTCATTGTTCCCAGGGATTTTTTGGGTAATCCGCTCCCATGCTGCAAACAGTCAAATCTGAACTAAACCTTGTCGCTCTTCTTTCCTCGCGGGCAGGAAGCACACCAGCAGCGTGCGTTGCGTGATTCTACTGTGTTTTTTGCACTTGACTGGGTGGACAGTTGACCGGAAGAGAACTTCGATTCGCCCGGCCAGCAGGCGGGCGGCGTGCTTATCTTGTGTGACAACACTACAGAGCGAGTGGCTCTTCTAGGCGGGCAGCTGTGTGACAACACTACAGAGAAAGCGGCGCTTTCGTTTAACATGCTATGGTCTCAACGCCCTTACGAGATAGTGATGAGTTTCACGCGCTCTAAGCCCGGCCCGCGCGCGGTTAGGAAGATTGGCCGCAATCTGAGCGGTACCACCCACCCTACCCTACCACCTATAGGCGGCCGTCCGTTCTACAGCCGCCCGAAAAGGAACTGCAGTGATCTTGAATAGGGATCCTACAGCGATAGATAGAATCCCCATAAAAATACCACTAGATCGAGCACCAGTGATTTCGTATCCGGTCAAAATCTTGGCTAATTGATCGAAGTGGGTAGCTCCAGTAGACCCATAGATCATGGAACAAATAGGGTGGGTAGGCCCAACCACCACACTACACGTATAGACGCGAACCCCCCTCGTTACCGTACGTGCGACTCTCACCGCATACGGCTCGCACAAAGACTCCTAAATCCATCCCGAGCCTTTTCTTCCATTCCACCTCTCCTCTCCAATCCTCGATCAAACTTGCGTTCCCCAGGCGCTATGAAATGGGGGTCTTTCCTGCACGGTGAATAACGAAAGTGAGATCTTATGTTTGGGAGAGCGTGTCGGCACCAAATCATCCGGTGCTTTAAGGTAGTTATTGTGGCGGCGTCCCCGCTCACAACTCCATCCCTTAGTCGGGCGAGGGTTTCCAGGGGCTCCTCGCCCGTTAAGGTACGAGGATTGTCCAGGGCGCGCGCTCCACGGTTCAGCCAATCTCCACTTTGACTTCCATGAGATCTTCGGCCTCAATCCGGGCCATTGTGATCTCATGGGCGGAAGGAGAGTCGTATTTTGCCAAAAGTCGATTCTGTATAGATCGCACAGAATCTCCCCCTATAACCTCCTCCTCGTCGTATGGAAAGGGAACGACATGAGATGGACCGGCTTCAGCCTCCCCGGAAGCCACTGGATTAGCGGGACCCATAGCTTGCCCGGAAGCGGTTGATTGACCGATGAGGTACTTATACTACGCCCGGAACTGGCCGAATCTTCCACCATATCGGAAGTATAAGTAAACAAATCCTCCAATTCGGATTCGGCAGCTCCGTGAGGCATCATGTAATTTGCCATGGATAGCCCTCCCTCCTTCGGTAGCGAAGAAGAAGGCCCGTAGAGCGAATCCAATGGGAACGATGAGAGTCAGGGAGTAGCCACTCCGAAGTCAGAGTCTGGATAAGGCTTCCTTGCTCAGTGAGCAAGCAAGTCTCCAGACCAGAGTATCGAACGAAAGCCTCATATATTATCCCCCTACCGGAAGCGAAGCTTCTGGCTCCCCCTTTGTTGTTGAATTTCCAATTCCTTCTTTTCGTTCTACTTAGGTGGAGCAATCCGAACTCTCGACAGAATATAAAAGAGCGTCTTCGAACCTGTGTAGACACCTCAACGAACTCATGTGGACACTCCTCAGCCCGAGCCGAGGACAATCTCTCTAAAATACACATTAAGATGTTGACCCGTTTTTCTTTTCTTTGCTGATTCCTCTCAATTAAATTTCCCATGTTGCACTAAGTTACTTACGTATGTATGCATGCGGTCCGGGAACACTTTGGGGTGAACACCCATCCGAACAAGTAGGGTCAATAGTTCAGCATTTAGGCCGTAACATTTAGCAACAAAAAAAGATTTAACCCAACAAGTGCTCTCCGAACCAAGCTAGATAGTCTCCTATCACTAGGCTCACCAACCAACCTGGACTTTGATTCTGATTATTCCTACCGGATATCAAAACCATAAGGATTGTTTCCAGCCATGAGTTCCCATATTACATAAGCGCTCTTGGGTGGGCCATTCCATCAAATCTTTGAGAAGGGGCCCAATCTCGTATTTGATGGTCGGCGTGGCGATAGGCTTCGCTTCTACGACTGCCTCCCCAGCCGTTGCAAAGACTGAGCGAGAACGGTAAGGGGCGCACAAAGAATGTCGTTGCGCGGGGATGCGATTAGCCAAGCTGGGGCAAACAAAGCCGTCCGGCCCCCTACCGGATTAGGAATGCGAAGGCCTTTCCTTCGAAAGGAGACCGGGGAAATAAAGAGCTATGCTATTGACCGACCCTTTCGTAGTGACTTCGAATCAAGAGTCCTATCCTTTTTTCTCATTTTGTTTGAGGCGGGCCGAATAGAGAATGAAATGAAGAAATACGGGAAGAGTTCCAAACCTTTTTTTTGGGCTGCTCGCCCTACCGAAGTACTCAAGGCTTTCGAGGCTTACACCTCCCTATTACACGACCTAAAAAAAGGTAGCTTGCTGTAGCGCCCTTAGAAGAAATCTAAGCCTTTTGAAGCGCCAGTAGTGGTAGCTGTGGGTAGGGCTTTCGTTCTTATCGCTCCGGGTTTCTATCTATATGACCTCCGGGCGGTACAAAGTACACCTCTTCCGTAGAGGCAGGTAGTAACCTAACCTTTCAGAGTTTGTTCAAGGGGGGAGCCCTCTTATCTATCAATGGAAAGATCTCCGTGCGTGGCGTGATAAGGAATCCTAGAAAAGATCGATTTAGACTCCCTCCCCGGTCCCACGAAGATCTCTACGTACTTGTCCAGTCCAGGACAACTGAGATCTTCCGGTCTGCGTGCGTGGGAGCAGCTCAAATCAAGAAGAGTATGGTCTGAATTCAGGCCCGCCCGTCTGCTGCTAGATCCGGGAATGGCGCCAGGCGAGGGCGCCGCTATGCCCCGCAGCTCTGCAGCGGCCGGCCCCCGGACTATGCAAAAGAATCGAGGCCGGGGGGTCTCGCCCATAGTGGTTCCCCCCCGCCTTTGGTGATTGACCAAACAAAGAGGCCTAGATCTATGCCCCTTCATGAATCGAATGGTCCTTCGACCCCTTCATTTGATTCCGACGGCCGGCATAGATCTCATGAGACCCGCCCACTATTACTACGAAAAAAGCCCTGCCTTTTTCCTTCGCTACTAGGAGAGTAAGCAACTTCTATTAGCTTAGCGCCTGACCTTGAGTCGAATTGATCGTGTCATGTGCAACGTCCATCAATGATGGTTCATTAATGTCCATTGATTTAGACTCCTTCCCCCTTCCCAACTACGAATAAGATCGAGAGGAGCCCCAAAAAACCAAGAACGAAAACGGAAGCCTTTCGATTCACTCCCCATTCTCTCTGAAATAAAGCTCGCCCTCGAGCCCTGGGCAGGTCGGCCGGGTCTTTCCCTTTTTTTCTGTTTCCGCCACGAGAAAGACGCACAGAAGAGGTATGCCCAGCGCGCGGAGGATCCGTTGAGAGTGTTGTCTCGGTAGGGAACTTTACGATCTTTTCCCCTATTGTATTGAATCAATAAAAAAAAATAGGTCAGTGCTACCTACGGCCCTCTTTTGATCCAATATTGACCGGGGACGAGCCCCGACTTCCATAGGTCCTTGGTTTGACCTCCCGTAGTGGTCCTTGCTTTTAATAAAGCGGAGCGGGGCCAATTTCTCGTACTTGCTCAGCGGTCAGCCCCCTTTCGAATTACGTTAGGGGGGGTCTTTCGCTTTTGCCAGATCTAGAGAGATACTACGAGTCCTCCGTCCCAGATTCCATCGCCGCGGCCATCTGGTTCACCGGTACTACCAAAAAGTCTCATGCTTACGTTACTACTGTTACTGATGGATTATCTTGTACCCCGGTCGGTCGTGCTTCTGGTTTCCATTCCCATCATCATATTGATGATCAATCTCCTCGCGCTCTGCCATAAGAACTTGGAGTCCGTATCATGGTGAAGGTAAGGTAACGCTGTGATTCTTGCTCAAAAAACAGACCGAACGCGTTCGAGTTATTGGCTCGTCCAACCCGGCAGCATTCATGAGTCGCTCGTTCAACTGTCCCTCGGAGACACGGTCGAGAAGTACCATGCATGGTTGCCCCCCGTCCTTTCTTGCTCTCGGTCCCACCCAGCAAGATACGGCTCAGCCAAAAAACGGCCCCTGCGCGAGCCTTCTTTATTTTCTTAGTAAAGTCAAGCTTTGGCTCCCTAAAGACTAAAGAAAGATATGGATAAAAAAAAGGGGGGACTTCTGCAACGGGCTATACCACCCAAACCAACTGAGGGAAGTCGCATCCGCCCCATCGCAAGCACCTACAATGTCATGATCACATTGGTTTCTTTTTTCTTTGGTAGTTCAACGGACGGTCGCCCCTCCAACAAGAAAAGGTATAAATATGGAAACTTCTCTGCCATTTGGATCGGAGAATTTATGGAGGAAATCGGCTTTTAAATTTCCAGAAACCACACGATTATATAGCCAAAGGGAATACGCCGCGCCTAAAATCATCCCAAGCGCTGCTAATGTGGCTACTAAGCTATTTCTTTGGAAAGCTCCTACTGAGATGGGAAATTCCCCGATAAAGCTGCTAGTACCAGGTGAACTCATATTGGCCAAAGTGGAAGAGAAGGAAATGGTAGAGAGATTCGGCATGGTGCTCACTAACCCTCCGTAATATCTAACAAGTCGAGTCTTATGTCGGTCATATAGAACACCAACACATAGAAAAAGGGCTGAAGGAACCAGTCCATGACTTAACATCGGTGGAATGCTACCTCCAATTCCCTGTATGTTCGATAGAGCCAAAGATTCCCCCCCCACTGATCGGAGTACGCCGATTACCCCCCGAACCGTACAAGATAGTTACCGCCTATCATACGGCTTTCTAACTTCACTTTTTTTTCTGGTCGTTCCGCTCTGTCGATCGATGGTAGTATAATAGATCTGTAACCCCCCCTAAATTTTTTACATAAAGGTTCCTGCTTTCTACCCATAGTTAGCATGTATCTCCCCGGGTCATACTTGAGTATCACATCGTAGACCCCCACCCCAACTCTATCTTCCTTAGAAGTGAACCGGAAATAGTGCATAGGTACTTTTCAATGCTGCAGGGACGAGACGACGTGACATACTACGATCACGTACAGAAGTGCTGCCCTTCGGCTCGGCAATATGGAACCTCTCAACAGCTCCCGTTCCTTTATGAGGTCCTATCGGGATAGGTAGGCCCAGCCCAAGCCTTTCCCCTCCCCCCTGCTTAGCGTTCCACTTGTGATCCTGGATGCAGTGGAGGATTTTAAAAAAAGCGCCCGAATGTTCCCCCTCCCTCCATAAGACCCTCTTTCTCTTTCCCCCTCGAGAAAGAGAAAGAAGAGAAGAAAGGATTTCTTCTCTTCTTTCATGTGAACGGCCCTATCTTGTATCGAAAGGTTTTTCGTGCTATACACCACGTTGAGAAAGACCAGCCTCCGTAGTACCGTACCTTTTTTTTTACCCCGAAAGGGAGGTCCTCCTTATGATGCTACGGACGGCTGTCCGAAGTGCAAGGGGTAAACTCGGACGAGGATAGGATTGCGCGCGCCGGGCCCTCCCTTCGGGTGTCATATTTTGGCCGAGTTTACCGTACCTCCGGCCCTTATGTTACGCGACCGTAATCTTTTTTTACGTTCCACCGCTGTTACGCCAGAAAGAAAAGGTTCCACACGAGCTCCCGTTCTGCGGCGTGGTGGCAGGACCGATAGGAGATTGGCTCCGGGTGTAGATAGGTTCAAATCCGCAGGAGTCATGCAAATACATAGGCCCCTTCCCCTATCTTTTAGATGAATGGGGTGGTTTTATAACGTTCCGATCTACGGTCCCTCGGAGCGAGGGGTTAGGCAGGTAGTATGGGCCCTCTGACTTCCAGCTATGTGTTGTGCGGCTCCCGCGAAGCGAATGAAGGGAAGCTCGAAGAGCTTACGCTTACTCTCAGCCTCTTTGATTGGTAGGCGGGCGGGCTAAGCCCCCTACTTAAGATTCCATTCATAAGGGTCATTTTCTGTTGTCGTGACGCTTTGGTTAGGCCGACTACTAGAGGTTACTTCTAGCTTCTATAGGGGCCTTTCCACTTTGGTGTAGTTTTCGTTTGTATTGGTACTTAATGAACATATAAAACAAAGGCGAGCAGTATAAGCCCTTCTCCGGCCTGGGAAAAGCAGCGAACTCTAGAAGCTAGGGCGTTGTTCACCTTTGGACACGAACACTATTCCGTTCTCAGCGTAAACCCGCCTTAGAGATTGAACGGCAATAAGATAAGTCGACGTTCAATCTAAGACAGCGCTGATAGCTTGTAGTGAACAGCCCCCTTATTTACCATTTACCAACCGAAAGCAGCCTTTGGTACTTTACTTAAGTAGTTCAGGTTTGGAACCCTTGCAACTATGATAGAAAGCCGTTTGCTTGTTGCCAAACCCTTCGCCTTTCTTTTGTTTTGAATCAAAGTAGGTCGCGACTGTTGTATTTTTGTTTAGTAGGTCGGGGGAAGCTACCGCTTATACGACAGCTCTGCTTCCTCGTCTTGCTTCTGGCAAAGCTTCTACTTTGCTTGCTTCTCTCGCGCTTGCTTGCGCGAAGGCTTATAAAGTCCTTTTCGCTAGGTCCAAAAGCTTCCGTCAAAGCGAAAGATCTGATCCAACTGAAATCCCGCATATCCGCTGCGCTCAATATGCGGCTACGGCTAGGCGATCATATCGTGCCATCAAACTCTTTTTTATGTATAGAGAGACCCCCTAGATATACAGATAGAATAGATGTTCATGGATAGACAGACATTCCATTGATTCTTAGTTTTGGGGCTCGTCGATCCAAATGAATCATTCTTGTGGTCTCTCTTCGCCCCCCGCCCCGAAACTGACCCACAGCACAGCGCCCATTCGCTTCGCGCGCGGGAAGGCAACGAAGTTCAGTTCATGAGACCGCGGCGGAGTGGAGCAGCCGCGACACGAAGTTCCTTACCTTAGCTGGATCTCGCTGGTGCCACCTAAACGGTAAGTAGGCGACGGATGTGTGACGTTTGGAGTTGTCGTTCGTGCACCTGTCCCCAATGGAAGAATGAGTGATCCGTTCCCCTGCGGATCATGGCCTTACCACTCGGTCCCCGATGGCCAGCGGGGGATTCGGTATAGCAGCTTACGTTTTTTTGCGCTGCGCGTTCCCGCTGGACTGGACACGTGTTAGCTTTAGGAAGTATGGTTCCGAAAGTGACTTCGGTTCGCCAGTTCAGGCTCAACTCCTCGCTTTACGTTAGCGGACCTACACTACAGGTCGGGCCGGGGCTCTGCGCTCTTTCTTTCTGTGTGGGACGATGCCGGGGAGAGAAGGGAATGCGTCGAGGCGGCGAACAACAACAACACAACTACATTTTGGCTTTTCCCTCCATCCATGAGATGAGCCCGGTGCATTGGACCGATGGATAAGAGAACTGAGCTGGCCTAAAGCTTGGGCGCTCTACGTACGATGTAGACTCCATCAGATACATATCGATTTCTTTCTGATGGATCAAGAATAGTTGTCTTATCAATAGATAGAAAGAGGAGATTTACCCTTATTCTTGATGGATTCCCTCTATTTCATAGATACTCTTTCGATCTATCAGAACGGATCAGGCTATCTATCAATCGATTTGAAAATAGCACGTTCATCTCGCTTTTCGTTCATTTCCGCCACGCCAACCCACAATAATAAGAAGCAGGCGAAGCAGCTAGAAGCGCTTCTAGCCCTTGAATTCTTATTCACGAATGAATTGGGAAAGCCAACACAAAGATTCGATTCTTACTTCGTAGAGCCGGTGCTGCTGTTGCCTGCGCGTAGGGCCCACTCCCGTCCCGGGGCGCTAAGGGGCTTTTGTTTTTGGAACAGACGGCAATGTTTTGCTGACGCCTTGAATCAAGTGTTGCGACATGCTATGTTTTCTCCCCCATTGCTAGTAGGTTGATGGGTCGCACGCCCGGCACACATGTTTTGGCCTTGTCTTGTGTGTCCATAACTAAAAATAGGTGACCTAACGGCCGCCGCCCGACTAAACATACCAATAGTCACCAGATTCATATGGGCTACTGAGGAGTAAGCAATGATCTTCTTAAGATCGATCTGTCTTGAAGTGGTCAAGGAAGTATATATTATAGCAATCGCGCTTGGAGTATAAATGAAAGGAGTGGAACAAAGTGTTGCTTCGGGAAACATGGGTATTGAAAATCTTAAAAACCCGTGGGTTCCCAATTTTGAAGGAATTCCTGCCAAGATGACGGATCCTGCCGTAGGTGCCTCTACATGAGCTTCGGGTAACCAAATATGAACAGGTACCATAGGCACTTTGACGGCGAAAGCGGCGAAAGAAGCAATCCATAGAAAGATTTGGCGCCGCTCACTAAATTCTGTGGTTAATGATATTTGTAAATCGGCGGTCCCTGTTTGGAAAAGAATCAACAGAATAGCTAATAGCATAAAAACAGATCCAAGTAAAGTATAAAGGAAAAACTGATATGCTGCCTTGATCTTTCTTTGTCTCGAACCCCATACCCCTATAATAATGGTAGAGTAAGGGGTGGCCCCAAAGCGGAATTGACCGGTGGTGGTTGGTCGAAGCTCCAGTAGGTAGCCACTCCCTTCTCAGGGAACCGTACGTGAGACTTCCGCATCATACGGCTCCGTCCCGAGCTTCCGTCGTCGGCCCTTGTCATTAGACCACTATCTATGCATGTATATTAAGCCTGGACTCTCGAATCTTTTGCTTCTCGGGTGGTGGCGAACAATGCAGCTTGCGTTGCGGGAGATGCCCGCCGGCCCGCTTCTCGCCCGAAAGAACCGCTCACTAGCTAGCCGGACTAGAGGGGGGCCCTATCTGGAGACATACTGAAAACCATGCCTTTCGAACCGAACGCAACGCCCGTCTTCCAAATCCAAAACAAAAAAGGGCTCGTTGGGAAGAAAGATGGAGTGCGGCCTGTAGAGCACATGTCACGCACAGTCGGTTGCTCACGCAGTGGATCTCTCTCTAGATATCTAGAGAGAGATGTGAAATAGCCTTTTTTTTGATGGCCGCCCCCCGACTTACGGCTTTACGCTACTACTACTGTGATGTGAGCGGTTCCAATTGGTTTTTGTTTCCCAATTCTCCTGGCCGGAACTTGTATGCAGCACTTATACGAAGGTGCATGCATAAAGGTTTGGAACTCTTTTCTTATCTGAATCTTCAAGACAGAACCCTACCCTATTCTCGAACCCTCTACCGAGCTTAACCCTGCCCGCATTTCTTTTTTTTCTTTGGGGGCCAAAGAAATGTCTCCACCTGCTCAGTCTTTCTTCGGAATTCTACTGAACGGGTCGATCCTCCCCTCCCGTTTGTTTGAGCAACTTATCCTAAGGTCTCCTCACCAAGAGCTCCCCGGCGACGACAGAGGAAGCAACCCGCCTGCTGTGGCGGGGCGGCTTTTTTTTCACAATAAGACCTGGACGATTATCCCTACCCTCGGTAGCTTACGAGTTTACGTCCATCCCTGGTTGGGTACAGTTTCCTTTCGATTTATCCCTTGTAGCCGTTACCCGAATTCGCGCAAGTGTGTCCACACCCCCCAAACTGACTTGACGAGGAATCCATTCTCGCGAACAAACACAACCCCTACACACACCTAGGAGCACCCCTTCCTGCATATCCATACAAGACCCGAGTAGGCGGGTCGAGGTCCTACGAGGTACCCACTACTCGGAGTACCCTCCCAAAAAAAGATGTGTCTGTCAGGTTCGGTTCGTCTTAGTTGGGTTGGGCGGGTTCGACCAGAAATGCTATGCTTACGCACAAGACTACCCCTCTTCCCGAAAGCTTCGCGGGGACTACTTTATGACGGACGACCGCCCGTAGGGGGTTTACTGCACAAGGCCCCTGCAGAGGAAAAGCTTTATCCCAGCGAATAGAAGATGCTCAGCTCCGCACAACATAGGGATTAGCACGCTTTCGGGAAGAACATAGAATAGTAGAGGATCCAGCATGCGGAACACGGCGATCATTAGAAATTCACGAATTAGAGATGCTGTAATATACTCTTTCCCATAACTTCTCATACCAGACCAACCCACTAAAATACAAATAGGGATCAGAAATGTGGTCAATATCACGAAGAAAAAAGAGAGACCGTCTATACCCAAATTCAAATTGATGTTTTCATAAGGAAGCCATCGAAGGCTTTCCACAAATTGAGATTTGGCCGTAGAAGGATCGAATTGTATCCGAGGAACAGGGGAATACAAAAAAGTAATAAGAGAGGCACACAGACCAATCAATCGTATCGGTCGTATTCTTGAATTTGGAATGAAAAGAGGAATAATGCTTCCTAGCACGGGACACAGAATAGGACCACTTAGATCAGAATAGCATTCACAGAAATGTTCTAACATAGAGTAGAATCGAACATGGAAGAGATTAGTTGACAACAGTAAAAAGATGGGCGCCTAATTCCAATACAATAGGGGTCTATCAGTGCAAGTCAGCTGAACACCGTGATTGATGAGTGGGTAGGTGGGTTAGGTGCGCCTCTCGTCCAGTGGGAAGTATTGAGGCGAGTCTCCTCCCCCCTTCCTTTTTATACTTTTCCTCTCTCCTTTTGCTTGTGCTTCTACCCGGGCTTTTCATTTTTATAGATAGAGACCCGAGGAAATTTTTCTAAGATGAATTGCTCGATTTTGCATGCTCTGCTCCCAAAATGCAGAGAGACTCTCGAGGGCAGATCCGGGTTGGTCCGGAAAGTCATGGGAGAGGCGGGCTAAGTGAAATAAAAGATAAATGGAGCTATGTCGACTTACGTACGTCTCGTTGACCAAACGATCAGGTATACCACGCCACGTATCATCCCCTCTTTCTTTCTATAGAGGAGAGATAAAGAAAAAGAAAAGATATAGCGATCGTGCCGTAAGACCTTGTTCCTTTCTACTTGACGTTATTTTCCTCGGTTTTTTTTACATTACATAAGGCCTTTAGTTTAGGGCTTACTTAGCGCTTGCGCTAAGGATCTAATCAGAGTCAAACTTGGATTTGAAAAAAAAAAACCTTTCCCTTATTAGCCGGAATACAAACAAGTGTACTCCTTGATCTTTAGTAAAGGCGGATTAAGCCAAAAAAAATCTTTTTTTTTTTCAAAAAGTCTCAACGTCCTCGTTGAGAGTCGCTCTGCGAGACGTCCAGTAGTCTCTGACTTGGTCTTAGAATCGTCAGTTTCAGCCCGTTCCCAGCTTGCCTCGCTCTCAGGTTGGCCCTTCTACTTGACTAAGTAGTATTCTACTCGTGCAGTGGGTGTATGGGCTAGCCCATGGTGCGGTCAGCTATGATATATATACTCTTTTTATTTCTGAGTAAGTGAATCTACAACATCTGGTGGTGCCCTCGTGGGCTGGGCACGTTCCTCTCTGGGTCGGTCTGGTCTAATCGAAGTCAACTGACTCACATGGAATACGGGGTGAGTTTTCACCGAGCTGATCGCTTGAGTCTATAGGCTACCTCTCCTATCCGCTTCTCTACAAGGTCTACTTTCTTCTTCCTTCAGACCGGGCCAAGCCTTTAGTTTAAGTAGGTTTGGGCTAGGTCGTTGCGCTCCTCGTCTTGGCAAAAAAGTAGGCTGATGGGCAAGCCTCCTCCTGCCGCAATGGTGTGGGGCGTCAGAGGCTGTTGCCCCGTGGCCAACTCGAAGGGGCTGAAGTTCGACGCAGAGCTTTTTGGTTGTTAATTTATAGCAGCACTGAGCTACATCCAACAGCTCCGGTCCTTCTGGTTGGTTTGCACTAAAGTGCCTTAAGTAGCCCTCGCCTCGAGGAGTCCGTTTATCTCCGTCTGAGCTTTCAAAGATATACCGACCGTAGGTATCTTACTTACCATCAGATACCGACAGTCGTCTTCTAACATTACCGACCTTTCAATATCGGGTTTTAATCATCAGAAACAACCCGATTTCCGAGACCTCTTGCATTGCATTACCATAACGAAAAAGAGAGAAATGGCTCTTGTGACTCGGAATGAACCTTTCTCGGTGGAAGAAAGGAATAGCGATGGATTCCTATGAAGCATTCAGGAACAAGAAGATTCAATCGGACGACGAATTCTTACGTGGTCCAAGGAAATCAATAAAAGGTCCGCTTCCACGATTTCATCTATATCGAATCTGAATATCAGAATAGCTTATATAGTCATGATTCAATTCAGGTCCACTGACTTTTGATTGATTTCTCTTCGGATCTGATTGGAACATTGGAGAAGTAGGAAGACTTTGGCGGGCGATTCATAATGGGTATCTATAATATCTATGTCCTAGGACATAAAATATGAATAATGAAGAGAAATAGAATATATAATAATTTTTAGGCTTTATACCTTATTTATTTTCCTGGGATTGTAGTTCAATCGGTCAGAGCACCGCCCTGTCAAGGCGGAAGCTGCGGGTTCGAGCCCCGTCAGTCCCGACCTAGGATCCGATGAATCGATCAATTCATCTCTGTAGGGGGGCTTAGGATCTAATTCCCAGCAGGAGGATCCTTCTTTCGTTTCGCATTTCTCCTCGGACAAATCAAGGAATCAAAATGACAATAACTAGTACCGATTGATGGAGGAGAGACATATGTAGGTTGGTACAATCGGGGGTATCACCATATTAAGCATATTAAGTAAGGATTCAAAGAGATACCGTACAGGTCTGGCTTTTTTCGATTGTTCCTGGCCCATCGAATAGAGTAGCAATTTATTTCCCGGGAGCACATAACATTTTCTTTTTTTTTTTACGATACGCAATTAACTTAACATAGTTACCCCCACAGAGTACTTTTCAGATTCAACCTACCCTTTATAGCTCCTATTTTTTTTTCTTCCAATCAATTCGAAAAAATCACCCATCAAATATTGAATGACTGAGCACTCAAATCCTATCGCGAGTCTTGATACATAGTATCTGAAGTCCTTTCCACAACTCCTAATTGGATTCTCCATCGGCCCATCCAATCTAATTCACGACTCAGTCAGTAGACACTACACTAGTAGGGTAGTCAGTTATGTAATTAGGAATTTGAAAACCAAAAAGCCCTTCTTGGATCCTAGGAGCAAGGATTTACAGTCCTTTAGAACAACCTTTTGATCCCAAGATTTCCGGCCCCTTACTTTCGTATTTTTGAATCTCACAATTGAATCTTACTACCCAAGTCGATCCTATTGGCAACGGGCAAACGACGCTTACGCGGGATCTCGGTGCCCTTCTCTTGCTCTTGAAAGAATAGAAGTTGAGTTCGAGTTGTTATCATGCCGGATCAGAAAAGTCAAAAGCCATACTAAGAGCCAGCGGACCTGCTCACGGGAGTCAGGCCTGTTCTGTAGTGGGCAGACGTAGCAGGGCCATCAGAATATAGGAAAAAGAGCCGCTGGAGAAAACCAATTACGCCGGGTTCTCAATTCCATGGAGTATGTAGTGAGTTTGAATTGACCCGGTTAGCTAGAAGGTTCCTTTCGCTACCGTCCTAAGGTTAAACCAACCGTTGGTTTGCTTTAACAAGATTTCACTGAAGTGAACCCGACGCGAAGTTGGTGAAACCTGAGCGTAGCTAATGAAAGGGACTTAGATTAGAACCGACTATAAGCCCTGAGAGCCAGCAAGCAAACCCCCCCTGACTCTCTCTAAAAAGCCTGCGTAGTAAACTCCTTGTTTGTTTTCTTTCCGATAGCTGCCTGGTTAGTTTTTCCAGTTTTCAAGTCAAGCGAGAAAGCAAGTGGAATAAGACTTTCCTTTTTTCGGCCATTTCTCAGCAATAGCTACCTGAATGGAAGCAAGCAACCTTCGGGGAGAAGAAGAAGAGTGGTCGAAGACTACGAGTCGAAGCTAAGACCAATCTAAGCCAATTTCCCTCAGCTGGAAACTAACTATCTAGATAGCTTCTTAGCGCTTAGCTACTTTCTTTATTTATCCTTCTGCGCCGCTAGCGCTACTACTCCTAGTGATAGGAATAACCTACTCTTTTTCGCGAGAAGGCCCATCTCGGACCGGTGACGTATTCTAATGATCTGGATCTCTGGCTTATCTCTTACTTGACGGATTCGATTTCGGCTAGTGGGATTTAAGTGACGATAATCAGGGAAAAGGCTTGATTGGCTCTGATCGATACCATCTAAAAGTGCTTGCTTCATCCATTCGTGACATTACTGGTTATTCTTACTAAGTTTCGCCTCTAGTGACTCTTGGAATCATGCGCATGGCTCCATGTCGGCCTTAATTTGGCGTCGGTGTAACGACCGGTGCAAGTAACAAATACTACCTACGAGTCTCATTCTCTCGCATTCGTCCTTACCTGTCTTCTATTCTATTGATCCAGTTTAGGCAGCTTTCAGTCTCTATAAACTTTATGGAATATTTCACAAGATACGAAGTCATCAATCAATGGCATGAAGGAGTTCAATCAGGAACAGAAAGACTTTCAAAGCAAAGGCATGAAGGCAGGATAAATACCTTGACTAATGTGCAATCAGCTAGGTAATACAGTGAGTTCAATTTCCTGTGCTAGCCATAAGTAGCAATGCGGAAGAGAAAGACTAATTGAATTCTATTGCGCTCTAGAGGAGATAGAGAATTCAATTAGTTAACTTTCCCCACAGAAAGTAAGAAAGGAAAGAAGTATTGGTAAGAGTTATGTTATACTATTCAATGGTACGAAGTCACTCGACTCATATCGAGTAAAATACGATGACAGACAAAACAAGGGAAGCTGAGAAGGGATGCCCTCCGCCGATGGTAGACAAAGTGAAAAGCAGAATTGCAGTTCACAGAAGAGAAGTTCAAAGAATTTCTTTACCGAAAGAAGGGAATTGCTTTCCTCTTTCCCGGCCTTGCTTTCACTAGTTAAACTACCGCAGGTTCTGGATCGATTGGATCAACTACAACTGGGATGAGATGAACAGAAGGGTGTAACACAATCCGCTTCGTAACTGGAAGGCCGGACCGAAACATTCACTGGTTCAACAAGCTCCATAGCCCCCATGTTCGTTTGACTCACCGTCAGCCTTACTACTCACTACTTATTCGATTACCAGCTTTCTCTTACGCCCGTCCCCGCCCCCGACCATAAGAGGTGGATTTTTGCCCATACCTGCTATTACTCCTGGTTGAGCTCCTACTCTTATAAAAGTATCCGGTGCGTAAAGGAAATCATCTCTCAAGCAAATGGTGGAAGTGTTGACCGATTCAAACCGATGAAATTGGTCGATTTAGCACTCGGCTAACTCCCATCTTATTTAGTCTTCTCCTATTTCTAAGTAAACCCCGCCCCTATATGCCCTGGGTAGACATGTGAAGGTAGACTTTGACCGGTCTTGGTCTGTGTTTGGGCGTGCTAGCAAGGCTAAGGCTAAGGCTGGAAAAAGAGTACATCAAGATCAGTCAAGTCATCACTTATTCGATTGTTGATTCCATTCCCTATATGCCCTATCTATTGTTCATGCCTTCTTTACATGTTGGGTGGATCAGATCCCCTTTCAACTCTCATTATGGGAAGGAGGTCTTCCTTCAAGTTCTAGCTCTTTCGAATAGATAGCCCCAGGATCAGGCTAGTATGGCTTGGCATCGTCTGGGTTTCAGGCCCAGAAGATGGTGTGGGGGTGAACCTCCCCAGCACAGGATTGTCTGATTCTGTGTCCTTAAGGCAAGACACTGGTACAAGCGGCTTATCCAGTTTGAGGGTGTGATGGGTTATTGCTATCCCAAGCATCCTTGCTGGACAGCCACGGACATTTTGTTTCTAACCTTACTCCTGTGAAGGAGTCCTTCTTTGGTTACGAAGGTGCCCCCCCATGGACGGTGAAACATCCGCCCATTTAGGTGAGTTCTGGTGTCTTATCTTGAAGTATTTGGAAGCCAATTTGCTTGAAATTGAGCTCCGATTGCGCCCTGAAGGGAGTCTCTCTCATGGAACGACTTACGTCCTTCTGTGAAGGGATCCCTTTATGGTCTCCATGTATCAGGTATTTGATAGCAGCAACGAAATGTTGTCTGATTTATCAAAGCAGAACTGCCGCGGATTCGTTGAGGATCTTTGGTCAGAGCCTGATATCATAGCTAGCCTTCCTCCGTCGACTAGCGTATTCCACTAGTTCAGGGGGAGGAAAGAGGAGAATTCTTGAAAGAGAGTCAAATGACCTATCCTTGAAAGCATGAAATTCAGTCAGTCCTTTCGGGTGGCAGCCCAGTCCTTTCATTCCTTCCTGAGAATAGATCCCCAATAGCTCGCAGATGAGGAATTCTTCCGCTACGACCCTTAGGCGAGCTAATCAGTCTTGCTTTGCCATAAAATCCCTCCTCCTTCTTTTCCCTTTAGTAAATAGAAAAGAAGCATTCAATTCCATGTCTTAAGCATGATTAGGGTTAAGGTAAGGGAAGGATTGCAGCTAGATAGTAGGCGGAGGGGGAAAGCTAGCTGAAGATGCATAGAATGCCATGGTTGGGGGAAGGAGCTTCGGTAAAGGAAGAACGCGGGTTACCCTCTTCCAGTTCTCTCCCTGCTAGCTAGCCAAGAGAAAAGTAAAAACCCTCGCTTCACCACTTCCAAGACTGAAAATCCAATGATAGAAGAATCGACTGGGAGAAAGGTTTTAAGTGAGTGAATCCATAGGAGAAGGTATCTTCTGGCTTAGGGAAGGCCCCAGCTCTATGATTGATCTAGGATTCCCCGAGACGAACTGTCGATTCTCCGATAAATGTCAATGAGTTAAACATGTTTCCGAGACTTCAACATACATGTTTGGCAGCGGCAAGGAGTGTTTTTGACTTCCTAACACGGATACCAAGGCAGCTGAGCAGTGCAATGAGGAAGAGGTTTGACTTTGATTCTCGAAGCAACTAAAACAATCCCTCCTTCGCTCCGGCTCGTTCCGTTCCCGTGTTTATCGATCAAAAGCTAAGCGTGTCAAGCCATCTAAGCAAAGTCCCATTTGTCAAAGAAGAGAGCCAAGACAAGCTCAAGTAATCCGGGATAAGAGAGGGTCCTATCCTAATAAGCCGGGGTTGTACCGGCATCAGATAGAAAGGGCTCCAGGAGGCCTAGTCGCATCGTCAAGAGACTGATCCTTATTTTACAGATTCTCAATTAAGTAAAGAACAATTTAGCAAGCAAGTCAACTACCTTCGCTTCTTGTTATATCGTTCGTGTCTTCCCCCGGAAGTCACTTCACTCTACTAATTACATATATAATGTATGCTATATCTTTGTTACAGTGTAAGCCGGTCGGCTACTTTCATTTCTTTTTTGCCGGAAATAGGTCGAACCCTCTCTGCTGTACCATCTTGTCTAGTGAGAAGCAGTTGCGAGCGCCGCCAATCCAAGTCAACTTAAAGAAATGAGATGAATGGTATCAGACCATTGTAGTTCAACCGGCCATTTTGATAAAATCAGTTCCGGATGAATCATCCCCAAAAAAAGTACATCTGAATCCGTCCTCTCCCTTTCCCGCATTTCCCTCATATCCCGCATCTAGTAGCCCTCGTATCTGTCCCCCTGTCCTTCCTAAGGTCTTCACTTCTCTTATTATGCATAGTAAGTACGATAGCCCCAATCATGGCAACTAATAAAAAAATACAAACAAACCAAAAATTAACAGAATAAGGTCTATCCCTTCCATCCACTTTTCGAGCCAAGAAAGCTCGGGAAAGTAGCCTAGTAACAGAAAAAGGCCGCTGAAAAAAAGAGGTACTAAGGCTTGCTTTCTTCTGGGTAGGCTTTCTTTAAAACAGAAAACCCCAAAAAAAAGCCATAAATGCAGAAAAACGAAGATTAATATCCCGTGGGGGATTCCCCATATGGTTGTTTTGTCACTAGGTGATGACATTATTCCCACAAAAAGACTTCTTATAAAATAAAAGAAGAATGCAATTAGCCCCGTGCGCCTTTTTAAGCTGAGAAAGATGATGCAGGCCCCCGACCTCTTCTCATTCTCAAATCAATCCCCCGTTTACGTTTAGAAGAGTAGCCTTCTTATAAGACCCCGCAAAGCCCTAGCTAATGCACGAAAGAGCCAAAGCTACGGACAAGGTATTTTATCACTATATAACATAACGAACGAAAAGACGAATGAATGGTTGGCTGGTCTATGATCAGCTGAGCCTTAGAGAAGCTTGGGACACACTTGCGACACTCTTCACAAGAACGAGCAGTGCGAAGCTTCAGCTACTAGAGAATGAGCTCATGGCAGTCTCGCAGCAAGACATGTCGGTAAGTCAGAATTTTAGTAAAGTCAAAGCCTTGTGTGACGAGATATCAAAGTTAGATCCAGAAAATAAAAATCTCTGAAAAGAGGATGAGGCGGATCATAATTCATGGCTTGAGGCCTGAATTTCATGGTCTCGTCACAGCAATTAATGGTTGGGCTAAGGAACCAACTCTTGTTGAGTTGTAAAATATATTAGCCAACCAAGAAGAGTTGGATAAACAAATGGCAGGAGTCTCCGTTAAGAATGACGAGAAAGCTCTCTATACGAAAAAGGGAGATTCTCATAGCAAAGGTCGTAGTTCTACGGAATTTCGGCCACAAGGAAATAAAACAAAGAGGCCAAATAGTTGGCAACGAAGACAAGAGAGAGGGACTTCTAAGCAAGGGGAGCTTGTCAAGATCGAGACAAGCCCGACGAGAAGAAGAATCGCCGGAAGAATAACCAGTGTTATAATGGCGGGAAGAAAGGTCATTTTGCTCGAGACTGCTGGTACAAGAGAGCTGAAGGAAATGCCGCCACCTCCAGTCATCAAAATGAGAGTGAAGAAGAATGGGATTTTCAAGCATCAGCAGCCATTTCAGAAGAAATGCTGACAGAAGATGATTCCAGAGAAGAAGAATTAGCAGCCTCATGTATTGCAGAACCAGAGGAGGCAACTCTAATCTCGGTAAATGACAAAGTAAGAAATTATTAAAATGATTGGATTGTTGATTCTGCTTGCTCCAATCATATGACTGGAGATGAGAAGAAATTATCAAGCATAACGGAAGAGAAAGGCAAGCAAATGGTGATGACCGCAAATAATTCCAAGCTGCCAATTACACACGTCGGTGAGACCGAGATAGTTCCTCGTTATAGTCCTCATCCGGTACAGCTGCACAACGTATATCATGTACCTGGGATGAAGAAGAACCAACTATCTGTATCTCAGCTTGCTGCTTCAGGGAATTACGTAGTATTCGGGCCAAACGACGTCAAGGTTGAAAGAAAGTTGAAAGCAATTGGGGCACCGGGTCGACGGCTCGAATCTGTATATGTAATGTCAGCAGAAGCAGCGTACGTAGATAAGGCGAGGAAGAACAAAACTGCTGATTTGTGGCATGCACGATTGGGACACGTAAGTTATGGAAAGCTCAAGGTGATGATGAGCAAGTCCTTATTAAAAGGTCTCCCTCAACTGGAAGTACGAGATGGCATCGTGTGCGCTGGCTGTCAGTACGTACAGGCACATCAACTTCCTTATGATGATTCAAAGTTTCAATCAAAAGTGCCGCTTCAGTTAGTTCACTCAGACGTATTTGGACCAGTAAAGCAAACATCGGTAAGTGGGTATCGCTACATGATTACCTTCATCGATGATTATTCTAGATACGTCTGGGCTTATTTCATGAAGGATAAATCGGCATCTGGCAGAGACGTGCAGAAGTATGCTTCATGCTCAAAATGTGCCCCCGAGAGAGAATGAAGCTTGACCTGGTCCTGAGCACAAGGATGTAATTTGAATCCAATCTCTCCATTCTAAGTTTGATCGTTACAACCCTATTATGAAGCACAAGCCACAGGAAAGACTTGACCTTGCTCGTACCTTGGAGCTTCCAGATTTGATTCCAACCAGAATAGAATAAAATGAAGTGCCAACTTTTGTTTTGGAGTTTGACACCAGTAGGCTGAGTTGGCCGTGAATGAACCATTGGAGGAATGGGCATAATAGCATCATAAATCTCGAGATCCATCGCCTTATCGAGTAAGGTAAGATCAGGCCAAGCTCTCCGGCTTAGCCTTCATCCTATTTATTCTTTTTGGTACATAATCTGCTCTTAGTAGGCCTACTCTGTGGCGAGTAGCTCTTTCTTTTATGATATGAAAATTGCTTTCTAACGCGCAGGAAAACAGGCCAAAGAATAGGTCTCAATTCACAATTGCTTTTTTTTGGTACCAGTCGGACTTCCTTCTCATCATATTGGAAAGCCGCACTCGTCTCTGATGTATAGGAAGTAGTTGGCCTCACATACATCCTTCCCAACCTTCTGTGGACCTTGCTTCTCTTATGATGGATGGTTAGTGTAGATTCGTGGTACACAACTCCTCTACCAGCCCTTGGCTGTGTCAGGCCAAAAGACTGAACTAAGAAAGCCTTGCCATCTCCGCCACCAAGCAACCAACCTGGAAAGGTTGTGTTATCAGCTGGAAGTATAGGCGGCCTCCAACCTAATGAACCTATGAAATCGTAGCATCGCCACAGGTGACCAAACCGGACAAGATTTTCATCTTTAGATGCGGTTGCAAATCTTTTAACAGGATTCAAGAATTTGATATAAACTAGTTATGTAAAAATGATAATGACTGAAAAGCAAAAACGCCGTATCCGAGGCAGTTTTTTATAAAAATCTTTCAAGAACATATCCATATGACTATCCTTATTAGTTGAATAGGCTCTATAACAGAAAAAATAAGAACATATTAGGTAAGGCTCATTTAAGCTTGCCTCAGCTAGTATGC
>Ga0209700_104461_pt1 | contig 25200 bp, 17 predicted proteins | sample SiratroredBW_FD_187528 | JGI IMG/M metagenome (GOLD analysis project Ga0209700, IMG submission 187528) | Root nodule microbial communities of legume samples collected from California, USA - Siratro red BW (SPAdes) (version 2) | ecosystem: Host-associated > Plants > Roots > Nodule | place: USA...
TTTTTTTTTTTTTTTTTTTTTTTTTGTCTCTTATGGTATGTCTTTCTCCAGGTATTTCACTTCTTTCTTTCCTCCTTGCTGTGTGATGAGATTTTTGGTTATGGGCATTTTGAGTTGACTGCTCCAGAGCCTAAAGACTTGGTCTTTCTCTTGTTGGCTTTTCTGGGTGTCTTGAATTTTCCTTTGAATGTGTTATTTGGTTTGTGTTTGTGGGTGGTCAAATGGGTCTGTCTTCGCGGGTACCGTCCCCTTCCTCGAAAGGTGGTAGGTTGATGGGGTTGACTTCAACCTAGAGAGAAGACTTGCTTCATGCGGCTGAATTTTGTTTCCCAAATTGGATTCCATATAATGTTGTTGGAGTTTTCTCTAGGAAAACCATGATATTATCAACTTTGTTTCCAAAAAAATGTTTTTTTTTTTTCCTTTGAAAATAGTTTTTCGTCTTTAAGTTTTGAAGGGGTTGGTGATTCTTCCTGTTGTGATCAAATTGGATTGCTGATTTGAACAATTGTTTACCGAGTTTGTTCTGGAGCGGTTGGAATTGTATTATGATCAATGTTTCTCTGCATTTATGTGTGTTTGTTTATGGAAGTTTTGCTACATGAAGCACAGGATCACTTTGTCTGCACTGCTTAAAAGTCAAAGCAGGATGATTTGCTAAATCTTGTTTTGTTGGGATCTAGTTCTGAATGTATAATCCCGTGTTTTCCCTTCCTTACTTTTCACTTCTGATCATTATTTATCTATTTTTGGTCCCAGAACTTGGAAGAGACCATTTCTTTTTGTGGTATAGATAGTCATGTGCATCTTCTAGGACACCTTTTGTCTTTTACTCATTGGCTGCAAATTATTTTCTTGTAGACTTGACAGTAAATTTTTGAATATCTGACTTGACATTATTTGGTTTTACAACATGGAACTGATCCTGGAACTTTCTTCTTTCCTTGTAGGTCTAAATTTCACCTTCATCCGACCTGAAACATTCTAATTGTGGTGCTCACTCTTCCTGCTGCATTGAAGGAAAAAGTTGGTATTATAAGTTAATCACTGTGATTTGATGACTTGGTAAGACACCTTAAATTAGAGATGGTGAGCTTGAGAAGGCGCAGACTCTTGGGACTATGTTCAGGTAAAGAGTTGGTAAACATGTTTCTCTCAATTGTTGGGGAATACTTTTTATGAATTGCATCTTAAACTTAACTGACATTGCTTCAAATATGTTTTTTCTACTGCAGGAAACAGTTCCTTTGTCACTCCTCTCCCTCTATACTGTGAGAATCTATCTAGTCTTGAAAATTCAACCCAGCAAGCCAAACCCAAGAGTGAGCCTGTGCTGTCCGATGATGCAAGCAACCTGGACAGTGTATGGACAACATTACTAATGATAGATAATTATATGCACACTTTTTTTAAGCTTCATTCTTTTTCTGTAAATGTACTTCAGGTTTTCTGATTTGGTATCTGTTTAGGGCGTCTTTTATTTTGCATCCCATGTCAACTAGGTGCATATCAGATTCACTTAAACATTTATTTTATTTTTTGTTACAATGCTGTAAATTCAATTGAAAAATCCAGGTGAGGAAGAAATTTTGGCATCAGTTATGCATTCTCTATCTTCGTTTGAAGATGTTTGCATAAAGGAGAATTCAACCAATGAGAATTACTCAAATTGATTTATGAGAGTACCAGCTTTTAAATAACTATTCATTCTGATCTCTTGTCATTAGCATTCATATTTACAATATATGGGTATGCCCAATGTTAAGTGGTTGGTTGGACAACTCTCTTCTTTTTTTCTCTTTTCTTTGTCATTTTGGGTAATTGGTTGGATAAATTTGGTGGTCCAATTATCCAAATTTATTTTTATAGACTTTGCTAAATAAGGTAAAAAGGCCATTGGTAACATTTGATCTTGTTTTCAAATCTTCATTTTACTTGGAATGTCTTACTTTTAATTTCTGTGCATTTAAAGACTAATACTGCTGCACAGTTTACAAGTCTGCCTTTTGTCTGAATATTTATGAAGTTTTATCTATTTGGATTTAGTTTTTGCCTTCTGTCAATCTTTCAAAATGTTCTTGCCTAAACGTAATATGAAAAATTTATACTTCAGTAATTATTGGACTTAATTAATCATTCACCATGGGCATGATAACTTGCTCACCTGAGTTACCTTCTACGGGGTTCTTACATATTATGTTATGTTCTAATGCCCACACCGGACATGGACTGAACTGGCTTCTAATGTTTAGAATTTTAAACAGCATTTTGGGACATTCAACATAGGAAAAGAAAAAAGAAAAAGAATCTGTTGATAAGTATGTTGTAAAACTGATTAGATCAGAAGCTTTTTATTATTGATCTTTTAATGCCTCTTGTTTATTTTCTTCCAATCTTCTCAGTTTTTCACTTCATCTCTGAGAAGTGATTCCTTCTTTTTAGGTAAAGCCAATTTGGGAGTCACTTGCTCCCTCCAAGGTCAAATCTTTTGCTTGCATTGCTGTTCTAAATCACATTAACATCAGTGATATATTTCAACTTCAAAAAGCTCTTTGTCTCCTAATGATTGTGTAATGTGCTGACTGATTCTGAAAATGGTTTTCATTTGTTTTTGCACCGGTCAGCGGTTTCCCTTCCATGGAATAACTTGTTTTGTGTTGATGGGTTTTCTCCTGGATCATAAACTGCATCATAAAAGTACCTTTGTTAATTTTAGAGGACTCAAAACCAATAGAGATTTTCCAAGGTTTCAGAATTCTTATCAGATTGTGGTTATTTGGTGTATATAGTTAGAAAGAAATTCTAGAATTTTTACTGGTTTGTTGTTGTCTCCTGAGTTCCTTTGTGACTAACTAGTTCACTTGGTTTCTTTGTGGTGTTTTGCTAATGGTCTTCTGTGTCTGTTAAATATACAGATACATGCTTTACCTGTTTCATGTTCAAAGTTGTTTCCTTACATTCTTGATGTATGTTTTAAGGATTTCTTGTCACCCTGCTTTTGCATCCTTGTTTTTTTGTTTATTAAAACAAAAGAACATAGATGGTAGTACCTACCTGCCCCAATATGTTACATATTGGATGAGATGGTACGTTGTCATGCAAGTGTGAGTAATAAGTCTCACTTGAATATAGATGAAAATGTTGAGAAACAAATTAGTGAGACAAATCAACAAATTGGAGTGCGTTTGTTTTATCTGGTTCCGTAACGTTCATTGGAGCATCCTTACTTTCCAAGACAAAAGCATAGAAGGAAGTCATGTGTTTATTTTTCTGGCTCATTGGAGCATCCCCAATTTCCAAGACAAAAAACATAGAAGGAAGTTGTATGTTGGTCTGCCATTCCATTGTGGCTAACTAAAAAACATACTTTTGGTTGTAGTGTCAAGTTCACTTGTGCGATTTGACTCATGACCATTGATGATAGCTTGCATAATTTAGCATCACATTTCTGGTTGCATAAGCATTTCCATTTCTCATAGGACAATTGTTCTTGTATTAATCTGCTTTTGCATGGATCTACTTTACCAACCACCTCTACTGCAAAGCCTTATCCCATTTTGTCGGGGTGGTTAATTAATTGATGCCTCACAATTCTATCTTTTAATGCTAGAATTAATAAGTTTTTAAAAAGGTTGATGAATTAGTACTTATGGAATAGATGTTTACTAAGTTGATATGATTAGAGAGTTAAGTCCTTCATATTTTGTGTTATTTAAATCTTGACAGCCAAAAGCTTAAACTAACCTGTTTTATGTTTACCAGAACACTGCTGTTCTAGAAGAACCAGGATCATCGAACGTTTCTGGTTCAAGCTCATCCAAAGAACAACTTATTCAACCAATCACAGGTTTGTCAGTTAAAGAGGCCAATCCTTTCCTCTTTTCTTTTTATCTCTGGTTTAGTTTATTACAATGACTTTCCACTTACCTAGTAAAATGATATTTCCTTTAAGATATGTTTGTAATTATTAAATTTAGAATGAGTTTAATGTTAATTAGAAGTGAATTCTCATGTTTGGATCCCATTAACAAAAGTAAAATTTTTAAATTGTTTACCATTCAACTTTCTTGTTTGGAACACAAAAGATGAACTAAACGGAGGGGGAAAATGTCAATGTCAACAATTGAAGCTAAAATCAAATCACATTCAATTCCAGACAAATTTGAATTGATTTGTGTTTTTAATCTACATAGATTAATTTGTATTTTTAACATCAAATTAAATATACCTAAAGTATTTTACTCCTAACATACTATTACAACAACGGTCTGAATCTTTTTATTTATTAAATTCTTGAGTTATTTATCATTATTTTTGGAATTTAATAAGAAGTTAACAACCCTTAGTGGAATTATACACCAAAAAAAAAGAGTTAACATAATGATAGTTAAACTCACATGACTTGAAAATCAGGGGTAATAAAGGAGTTTGTCTTGTAGTAAAATCATAGTATCTTAACTGAACCACTTTGTGGGAGCTTGTTTACAGATCAAAGTTATCTACAAACAGTGTCTATATTGTATTAAAAACCTTTAGATGACATGGAGAAGGGTCTATTTGGTAGTTAAAAACTGTATTCAGAGATTACACATGATTAGTGAGAAGGAATTGTGCTATTATTTTCCGAATGTGTCATGTGTGTTTGATTTCCTTATCTGGTACATTTGTTCCACTTGCTAATATTATTATATATCTTGAGGAAAAATACCTAATTTGGAGTTATGGTATAAATGTTTAAATGTTTCCATACACTCTTTAAGTGAAAGTCTGAATATGCTTATTTGATCATATTTAAATGGCCATCAACATTGCTTCATTGATTACGTTGGGTATTTAATAACTTCATTGGAATGCAATGGTTTGGTATATCATTTTACCCAAATTTCTTAGCAATGAGAATCAACAATAAAAAGTGAGTGATCTCTAACTACTCTATGTACTGCATATTTGGTATATGTCGTGACTAACTAAAGCCACCAGTTATGTAGCCTGGGACTTTGTGCTCCCTTTGTGTTTTTTTTGGCACCAATAGTATCAATGCAAGGAATGCAATTTTCATGGATAACCCATTATCCTGCTATCATGCAGTACATAATGGCAAGAAAGGAACTGAACATAAAGATGTTTATGGTGGAAATTTAGTTTGACTGTGAGCATACTAAGTTAAAATAGATGTATTTTCAGCTTAGTTAGTTGAGAAAATATCCTCGTGTTTACATTTCTTGTTTTTAATCATAATTACGAAGGTGTCACATTGTTTTCACTACTTTATTTCATAGATTTGTATTGGAATTGGCACTGATGAAAATAACACAATGATAAGATTTGTATTGGAATTAGAAATTATGATAATAACACAATGCCTCCTAATATTTGAAAGCAATATTTTCTGTTAGACCAACTTTTTATTTGTGCCTGTATTCTCTGATACCTCCTTTGCCTGCATTTAGCAGGACCTCCTATTAAACGCAGAAAGCGACACAGAAGAAAGAATTTGCACAATCAAGAACAATGCTTAATGAGAGGTGTGTACTTCAAAAATATGAAGTGGCAAGCCGCCATCAAGGTGGATAAGAAACAGATTCACCTTGGGACTGTTGGATCACAAGAAGAAGCTGCTCACTTATATGATAGGTAGTATTTTGAATTATACAAATTAGTACCAGCACTATTTCCTTTGGATTCCTCAAAGTTGTAATTGATAACATGTCAGAAGACCTAGTTGGTTCTGTTCTCATTATTAGAACGTGTGCTTTTTACTCTCTATCCTCATTCCTTCTCTTTTCCAAATCCTAACATGATTTTTTTCCCACTTCATAATCATATCAGTTACCACAAACTAAATTGAATTCTGTAGCTGAAGGAGAAAGCAGACCTACTTTGAATCTAAGCACATTATTATTGTTCAGAATGTTAGATTTGAGATAAGAACAGTTTTCCAGTGTTGAACAATTTGAAGAAATCTTTAATAATGCTATGTATGCCATATCATGCTTTGCATAATAGCCTATTTTTCATTAACTTTTCTACCATCTGCCAAAGTTCATTATGTATGCAGGCTAGCTACCATAAAACATTGTTAATGCTCAAACAAAGTAGTTAGTATTTGAATGATTGCATGAAAAGGAGGAAGATTCAACACTGTAATGGTAAAGTTTTCATTTTCTCTTTATTTATCTGCAGGGCTGCTTTCATGTGTGGGAGAGAGCCAAATTTTGAGCTTCCTGAGGAAGAGAAGCGCGAACTTAGTAAATTTAAATGGGATGAGTTCTTGGCAATGACTCGACAAGCCATCACACGCAAAAGTAATCTCTCTATGAACAATTACTTGTTCTAGATTTCCTCTTCCTCAAATTTTAACAGTTGCAGACAATTTTTTTGTAGAACACAAGAGGAGGCTTAGTCCTGAACCAGGTAATAGTCATGATATGCTTCCACTGCCCAAAGATGATTGGGACACTAAGCAAGGAGTGAGTGAAGATGCAGAACAGGAAACTTCTATGTCTTGAAAGTTATGGTTATGGAATAACCTAAGAGTGGAGATGAAAAACCTCTAGCCTTAACACTTCAACTCTGCATCATGCTAGATCCATTTTTATTGTAGAAAATTGCAGCATCATATCAGACCTTGATGGCATTGATCATCCTTCATTTATGCCAATTACTACACATTAACCCAATAAAGAGTCCATCCAATGTTATTAGAATGTGTCAACTACCAACTGTTGAACTCTATCAGTCCATCAAACCAGTGCAAAGCCATTTTCTTCTTCTTCCACTTTGTGGGAATAAATATGCTGCTCTTAATTTCACTAGTAAGGATTTTTGCCGAAATGAATATTTCTCAAACACTTAATTGAATTGTTCAACTTACATTGACCAGATTTTATAATATTTAAATGATAAGAACAAAGACTCTTAATATATAACTATATCCATGCATGGTGAAGTGAGAGGAGCTCTTCCATGGTGTAACAACACATTTCTGATTTCATGTTTTTGCATATATGCTATTTATACAGTAAGTAAATTGATATAGCAACAACTATGTCTAGTTTCTTGGTTCATCTTGATATAGTAAGTATTAGACTTGATAGAAAACTAAAATTTCAAGGGCGTTATTTACTATGTGACCATTTTCAATAATATCCTTTGAAGTCCCTCTACATCTGTCTTAGCTTTCTTTGGAAATGTCTAAACCACAAATGATTTTCTTTTACTTTTTCCTTGATTGGGGTCATATAGTAATATCTTTTCATATATAAAGTTATATTTTATTCTTGTATGATCACACATTTATCTTGATATTTTCATTTCTAATATTAACTATCATTTATAGTGAATAACTTTCATATCTTTCTCTTTTTAAAACACACAATTTGCAAGAAGTGGATTTTTATTAAATTCTGTCATTTTGTATTATTGAGTACGTTTATTTATACCTAAAACGTCAGATACACTTTTTCAATTTTTACCTTCAAAGTCTGCTGATTAAAAAAAAAAAAAAAACCTTCAAAGTCATTTTTCTCTTATTTCTCTGAAGTTAAATTTAAAGTTTGGAGATAAAATATCCCTTAATTTATCAAATAAAAATATTTTATCAACAAAAAACATGTATATAATAACAATATTTTAGATTTAAATGGATTTTTATATCCAAAGGCATTGACGGATAACAATGTTCTACTACCGATAACGCTGGTGTAATTTACCTAAACTATTACACAGTTTAGAAACCTTTATTTGAATTTTGAGTTGAAAATTCTTATGGTTAGATTATGTTTAAAACAATTATATCAATCCAATATTATTTAATAAACACACACACACATATATATATAAACATAAATTAGTTCATTATTATTTATTTTTATTAATTTTGACATAGTTAATCAAGAAAAAAACAACGCTAATTATGATAATTATTTAATATTTGAAGTCACACGTAAGATAATTTTTTATGTAAAGTTGGTTAAAAATAATTTTAAAAAATTGGTTAAAATTAGAGAATTAGCAGATTAATTTGGCACTTTTAACAATAAATCTTACAAAATCTTAACAAACTTTATAACAAGAACAACTGGTCACCCATAAAAGAATAAATAAATAACATCGCCAACAAAGATTAAGCTCAAAATTGTAAAATAGAAATATGTGTTCTTCAATATATTATTCTCAAATTTCAAGAAGTATTTTTCCGGCTAATCAAACAACTCGTAGTATTTGAAAAGTATTCTGGCATTTTTAGAAAAAAAATTCATCGTGTTTTGAACGGGATAAATTGGTTATAAAGATGATCGTTTTAATGAGTTAGAAAATATTTTAATCTATTAAAATAAATTTGTATACAAAGTCATAAATTTTTAATATGTTAAAATAACTAAAATAACCAGTAATTTTAATGGATTAAAAATTAATCAATTACAAGTGACAATTCCAATCATGTATATTAAGAAATTTTAATCATTCAAACCATGTTTTTAATTGGTTAAAATATTCTTCCTTACAAACCAAACAAAAGCAATAACATTTTAATGAATTAAAATTTATTTTAATTTATTTAAAACAAAACTTAACTATGATTCCAAAACATTTATGAATGATTTTCTTATTTAACCAAAATAAATCTAAGATGGAGAAACACTAATAACTTATAAAACATACAAACAAGAGTAAGCACATTTTAATAAATTAAAACTCATTTTAATTATTAAAATAAAACGTAAGTACATAATTAGTTTAATTTATAAATGACTTCCTTACCTAACTAAAGTAAAATCTAAGAAAGATAAACACCTACAACTTATAAAACACATAAACTAAGTTATACCTAAAATCAAACACAAAAAGATCATCACTTTTTCCACATCATGATCAACTTACATATTGTGGTTAGAAACATAAAATCTTTGAGCTTTGATGTATAAGATCTTTTCACTTTCAAGCTTCTATATCAACATGTAAGCTTGAACTTAAGCCTTAGAAGGGAGTGCTTTTTCAACTACAAAAGTAAAGTAAAGGCTTTTAGGATATGATCATTGTCAAAGAGATTATAAGCAGAGACATTGTGTTTGATGAAATCTTTGTGCTAAGAGTGAAACCTAAGAAAATATTTAGATAAACGTTTAGTTAATTGATAATTGTTATTGAATAGGTAGAGTTTTGTTCGGATGAAAGTATGGTAGACTTAAGCTATTCACAAACATTTGCATCCAATTGTCTAGTGTAACAAAAACAATATAATCCTTAATCCTATGTTTTGAGATCTCAAAAGGTGGTGGAGAAAATCAAAGAGATTTGAGTTTGTGAATAAGTGCCTATGCCTTAATTATAGTAGAAGTTGTGGAATCATTTAAGCTAATTTATTTTCATGATTCAATTGCATGTATTGATAAGTGGATAGTTTGTTATGCATGAGGATATGAAGTCTTTGTATAAGGATGAAACATGAGATTTGGTAAAGACACCTAAAAGTAAGAGTGTTATTGGTTTCAAGTAAATTTTTAAGAAGTAAATAATCTTATGAATGAATAGTAAAATATTTGATGGATTATCTAGATATAAATTCATCAAGTTTAGAACTCGTTTGATAGTAAAGGGCTATATAGTAAAAAAAAAAGAAATAAAATACAACAAAATATTCTTTTCTCGTGTGGTCAAACACATAGCTCAGTCTTACTTGCTCTACCAAATATGTTAGACATGAAATTAAAATAACCTGAGGTAAATATAACCTTCTTCCATAACTAGTTAGAGAAAGATATTCTTATAACAACATGAAGGAATGTATTGTATCATTTTTATCTTACATGTGAAGAAAGAATACAAAACAAGCCCATCCCTAAATCATTAACAACAATTGCTCTTCATTTTACTTTTAAGAAACATTAAATACAACATATGCATATAGGCATACAGGGGGATGAAGTTGAAAGAATCAAGGCTCCTCCACTTCTATTAAGATCAGTCATTACATATATAAATTGTTAGACGACACATTACACTATACCAATATAATTCATTTGATCTTATCCACTTTATAATTCAACACTTCCTTTCCCTTTTATCTTTATAACGTGTGTATATGTAATTACTATTTTATTTCTTGCCTCTTTGCACAACAACTTAATTAGGAGTTAAAACCTATCCTCTGAAATCTTATTGAAAGTAACGGAAGTTGAATATAATAAAAAACAAATTATACTATCAAGATGAGAAAAATTCAATATGTTTTTTTTTTTTTTATGTTTGATAAACATGTATGAATTAAGGTTAAACTATAGTTTGATATAACTTTAATTTTAATTTTTTTATGATTTTGTTTTCATATTCATCTAAGTAAATATATATATATATATATATATATATATATATATATATATATATATATACATTCAAAAGTGATACTAAGAAATAATTTAATTAATTGAAAGAAAAGAAAGACAAAATATATAACATTGGGAATTTATGGAAAATTCAAATTTTTATTGTGCATGAACTAAAAAATGTGATCCATAAATTAAAAAAGAAAAATCAAATTGTGAGAATAAAATAATTGCATGAACATAAAATAGTTATCTTTTATTCAATACAAGTAGTCTTAATATCCTTGATTTGATTTTAGTGGTTGACCATAAAAGTCGTTCCAAAAGTTTGATATTCATAAAGCTTTGGTCACAATTTCTTCTAATTTTCAAATCTTAGTAGAACACTCAAAGTCTCTTATTTTTTTTTCTGGTAGTCAGAACTATTGGTTAGTAAATTAACATCCGATTGATTGAAAAGCAAAATGTATTTAATCGTAAAAGTAAAATTGTAATATTGGCGAAATTGAAAGGTCAATGGTAGAAGTTCCCAAACTGAAATCGACAAACAAAATTCATGAAAATGTTAAATGCGTATAATTTTGAATTTAAGATTATAAAATGGGTGAAATTAAAAGTTTAATATTTATATATATGCTATTAAATTATAATAATGATAATGATAATAATAATAAATTATTATTATTATTATTATTATTATTATTATTATTATTAAAATACTCTTAGAATAGTTTACTCTTAATCTTAACTTTGTTTAATATTTTACATTAATTGTTTGAGATTAGTCAGGTGATATACGTACTTAATTTTCACTCTTAAGAAAACATAACATTTTTGCTCTAACATGAATAGTGTAATTCTCTTACCTCTTCATTAATATATAGGTGTCTAGGCCAGAGAATTTCTTTGAAATTCAAAATGAGGTTGAAGCTGGCATTTATCAGCAATCATTGGTTTAACTTTTGGAGACAAAAGACAGAACCATTATTGGAAAGAATTCATGGCATCGAAGGTGGAGTTCCGTTTTTTAGAAGTTGGACAAGATAAAAACAAAAGGGGAGTTTATATTCAATAATTTGAAGCGCTGATATCTCAAACGCTCAACGTCTGAGATGTTTATTAATCAGATGTTGCAGAAAATAATTGTCCAATTGAAGCAAGATTCGGAGTCCAATAGCAAGTATAATTTGGAAAATTATAATCTGCATTACAAGGGACGGATGGTATTAGCAAAAAATTCGGTATGGATCCCAAAGTTAATGAGTGAGTTTCATGCAATTCCTTTGGGAGGTCATTCTAGGATGTATAAGACTTATTCAAGGAACAATTTTGCAGATGAGGAATCAGATGGACACAACCCAAAGATCCAGGAGAAATCTTCATTCATAGTGCACCCGTAGAGCACGTCTTAAGTTCGTGGAAGAACTTAAAATTTTAATATAACAAGGGCAAATTTAAAATTTTAAAATCTATGCGGGTGCAAATGAAAATTATAGGGGCGTAGAAAGCAATGCCCACAGATAAGGGCTTATAGCATAACACACAAAACAGACAGCTTCTTCCTGCACCTCAATAGAAGAACTAAATATCATTTTACTCTCTTCATTTTCTTCATCTCCTTAGCTGCATCCTCTTCTCGTATTTCAGATTTAACTAATAATCTACAATAATTTCTTTTTTTATATTCCAAAATCCAGAATACAAAAAATTGTTTTCATTGTGTAATCCAAAATATATTTAAAAATAAATTACATTCCAGGATTATATAATTCGATATACAAATTTTGGAAGAGTATTTTTGTATTTTTTGAAATATGGAGGTGTAGGAAGAAAAGCACAGAGGTGCAGGAAGAAGCCGTCCAGAAAACAGTACTGCTAAGGCACAGCCCAACATGCAATACAGCAATGCCAAAAAAATCCCTCGCGTGGGGTTTGCATATTAAACATAATGGAGCATTTATAATGCATCTCAACTACAAGCAGTTTAACATTAATTCTGGGAGTGGTCCTACAATTTTAAAGAGTGAATCAACTGGACACGCCCAACTCTGATGTTTAAATCTAACTCCCATTTCGTAAATCCATGAAAAAGAAAGAACTAGTGGTTAATTTTGCTCTCAGAGTACAGGGGAAGAGGGGGACATATTTACCCAGGAACAAGCAATTACCCAGAAATAAAGCAACAAAAGTAAATTTATACAGATTTAGAGCTAAATCGTATATCGCTGTTAGAAGCAACCAGGGCTGATAGTTATTTCCTTTCCAATTTGAGCTTTTAGTGATGATGAGGTCAGGATAGAAGAGAGACAAGAGAAACAAACTCCAGGGTGACACGGCCCTTGGACCTTGTGTTGATGACAAAATGCTCCGGGTACTTTCTTAACAGCATAAGCAAACCATACCAAGGCTTCCCTTTGGATTCAGGACCCGGCCAATCTTCTGATGTCAGATACCTCCTCACTCTACTATGATGCCAAACACTGCTATATTGCTCCAACAGCTAAACAAAAAGAAAAAAATATATATATAAGTTGAGCACTCAGAATTAAATGAACGAGTTCATGTATCATTTACCAGCAAGTTTTAGATGTATCATGATGCATTTTAAAGCTTATACTATGCTAATATTGACGCGTAGCAGATTATCACTCGCGCCATTATTTTCATATTCTCACTCTGTTCGTATATATAATAGATGGAAAAGCATCACACTACTAGACTGACAATTGCCACAAAAACATCAATATTACATTGTAAGCTCTCTCAGAAAACCGCTTACTATTAGACAACAATGTAACAGGTTATCTAACCCGAGAAATCCTACAGTAATTAGCCAGATGGATAATTGTGTCAATACAAAAAAATTGTATAAGCCATGAGCTTGAGAATTTTAAGTGGCTGGAATCAACAAGTACAGGAGTATTTATGAATAAAATCTGTTGCTCTGAAATTTATAGAAAATACTAGGAACATTTACTAGGGTTTTTATTTCCTACTTTCATTTTTAAATTACAAAGTTGTCACTTTGTTTTCAATATCTTAGAAAGTGGATTTAATTCTAACTCAACCTCACAAAACTGCTGTTAAAAAAAAAAACTCACAAAACTAGTTTATAAGGTAAGGTTTGCATCCACTCATAATTTGATCTTATCTATAGTCAATATAGGATTTCTAACACACCCCTCATGCAAGACTGAACATATGAAACATGTGATTAGATATTTGTGGGTGATCCAACATCAACCCAATAGTGGGTGGCATGACAAACCAAAATGTTTCTAGGATTGACTCTGATATCATCTTAGAAAGTGGATTTTGAGCCTAATTTATCCTCACAAAACTGGTTTATAAGATGAAATTTACACTCACTTATATATCACGTCAGAAACATTGTTTCTAATATTATTCATAAAGGAGCAAATGCTCTTAAATAGAATACAAAGACCTAATAACTGAAAATCCTAATGGGTATAATCTATTCTTATAATTCAAGATCAATGATCCTCTAACTTTTGAGGTGCCTAACTTTTGGTTTTTTCACCCCATTTTGTTGTATGGTATTCACACCATTTATTATCCCTTGTTCATTGAGGAAGGAGGACAATGTTTAGTTGAAAAAAATCTACGGCATTAACTAATGGTTCTCAAACTTATTTTTAATTATTTGGATGAAGTTTTTGAAAACTTAGCCCACTCAACTCTTTTGTTTCAAGAGAAATACCCATGACACTCGAGTGCAATCATCAATAAACATGACAAACCAATGAGCCCCAGATTGGTCAGGAATACTAGGTGATCCCCACACATCACTACGTACTAATGCAAAGGGAATAGGCATTCTTTTATTACTAGAAGGAAAGTCAACACGCTTGTGATTCGCAAATTCACAAGTATCACAACAAAACACTTTTACGTCAACTTTTTGAAATAAATTAAGAAACCATAATTTCTAAGGTACTGAATGATGGATGACCTAAACAAAGGTGGTATGATCAGATTTTTCCTTTATTGGAGAGAGTGGTTTCTGACATCAAGACAAGGGAATTTGACTATTGGTGTTATGCATCTTGTTAGCATCCTATAGAAGGTAGAGCCCATTCCTTAGCAAGTCCAATCATCTTCCTATTCCTTGATCCTGAAATTGGTAGGTTGTAGGATTAAAAAACCCAAACAAAGTAAATCCATTGTAAGCTTGTGAACAAAAATCAAATTGGCAAGTAATTTGGACACATGCAAAACATCCTTCAAAATTAGATTATGATTTATCATAATATCTCCTTTTCGAGCCATTGTAATGAAAGTTCCATCTCCAAATGCAATTATTTTGTTGCTTTGACAAGGTCTATAAGATATAAACCCATTAGATGAGTGAGTCATGTGGTCTATGGCTCCAAAATCAACTACTCAGGCACCTTCTTTAGAGGAATTTAACGCATTAAGTGCATAGGAGTAAGGAATATTACCTACAAATACTAAGGAGCAATTACCTGAGTTTGCAAGTTTTGTTAATGTGTCCAACAACCTCTTTAATTTCATAATCTCCTGTCTTAAACTCTGTGGTGGGTTGTGAAGAATTGCCTCACGCTGGGCCTATTTATGCCATACGGACTTTAGTATGTCCTCCACCTTTATTTCCTTTAGGTGTCCAGTTCTGGTTTGGATTTGAAGGCTTCCCATGAAGTTTACAGCACTTGTCTTGAGTGTTCACGACTTCTTACAATAGGTAGACCAAAGGGAGTCTTTATTATCTCCTTTAGTATATCTATTCCTCCTACTTCATTTCCAGATGAAGCAATCTGCCCTTGTCCAACTTTCTTCCCCTTGTTTTGTAAAAGCAAGGCTGAACTTTCAGTTGATAGGGGTTCTAACATTACTCCTCTACAGCCTTCTTCTGCACAAAACACAGTCATTCTCTCATTGAGTAAGGATGGGTCCTTCCCTAGCACTTAAATTCTAACAGGGTCAGATTTATTGTTTAATCCTATTGGGAACTTGAAGATCCTGTCCTACACCTCGTAGCGTTTAAGTAGGTCAGCATCTTCATTGCATTCTGCTTCAAAGTGCTCATCATGGTCTAACTCCTGCCACAAATTTTGTAGTGTATGGGCATATTCACTAACTAAGTAATTCCCTTGTTTTGTACTTGAGATTCGCATCTTACTCTCTCATATATTTGGGCAGCATCACCAACTTTCGAATAATTTACTTTACAAATATCCCATACCTCCTTAGTTGTCTTCATAAACATGCAAGTATCACTCACCTCTGGTGTCATGCCATTCCACAACCATGATAGTACAACCACATCTGCCTCGTCCCATGCTGCAAATTTGGGATCCAAAGAATGTCAAGGGTTGAGATGACTGATTCGCCCTTCCCCTTTAAAAAGGTTTGGACAAAGTAAGACCATTTTAGGTAATCGTTCCCATTAAGCCTAAGGCATGATTGAACATTTTGCAGTTCAACATTACCCAAATTGTCTTATTGGTTAAGGGTTCTTTGAGTATTGGACATTTTTAAGGTTTGAAGTATGGCAATGCAGACTCAGAAGGAACACAGTGGAATAAGAAAGGGTTGTGGAGTTGCAGCAATGCAGGCTGCGCACGTGAATACAATGGAAGAAAGAAAGGATAGCGGTTTTGCAACAATGCAGGCTGTGCAAGAGATTACACAGGCTCCTGAAAAATACCATGTCAGAAAAACTGTTTTTGATATTATTCAGAAGACCAATTGCTCTTAAATAGAATACAAAGACTAAATAACTGAAAATCCAAATTTATAATGTATATAATCTATTCCTACAATTCAGGATCAATGATCATGCACAATAAATATAAAATATACTGTCAGCCTATTAATCCTCCTAATTATGTAATTAAAACTGTACAGGGAAATATTAACTGTAGGATAAATCATGAAATTCTGACATACTATAAATTGACCTTATCTCTAATTAATATAGGATGTCCAACACAATATTTTTATCGTTCTAAGAGATTTGTAAAGAGAAGAAAGAAGACAGAATTTATTTTTCCTATGCAAATCTTTGAAATCAACAAACATATGGAACACATAGCAACAGTTCTATAGTTAGAAAATGAAAACATAAATTATGAAAGCAGAAATATAAACACATGCAAATGCTCTCTTATATTTGGAATTGGAAATTCATTTTCACTATAGCTGCCTACAAACAATATCCACCCAAATTTGTTTGGATTTGCTTATAGCTTCAATTGTTGTGGTTGGCATTTTCCCTTATTTGTTGAGTCATTTAATTCTTATGAGGAAGAATAATAAAGCAAGCTTTGTTCAAATAATCTATCCAGGTCGTGAATAACAAAATTGTACCACTATAACAACATTGCATCACATAGTGGCAGCTGGCCACTATTCTGAGGTAGTTATATTGTGTTTGAGTGTCAAAAGCAACTGATACCACGGGAGTTTCACGCATACCTAGGTCACTTTCATGAAAGCATTCAAAAACATAAATAACCAAATTTTTAATGTTGCAGTGGAAATTTTGGGAGGTTAAAATAGAAGGGTTTAAAAACATTTTGGGATAAAACTCTTTCGTGCTTCTTTTCATCTACACGTTCTCTCTGTGAACCAATTCTTGGTTACTGTCATCAATCAACCGATTGGTCTGTCTATTTTCTTGCAATGACCAGGTTTTGTCCAGTGACTGCAATTTTTTCAACCAGGTTGTCTGTTTTTCCCTTTTTGCTCTCACTGTCCTACAGGTTATTGCTTTTCTCTTATTGTCCGGTACTATTTTCCTCCTCTGTTTTTTGATTTCTGATTTCAGTTCTTTTTTGTTTTCTCTAGTCTGAGTTTTTTTGTCATCTGTCTCCGATAGAGACAAAGTAACCTATTTTGTTATCATCGTTGGTACCCTCAGAGTTAGAGACTTAGAGGCTTAAACTTGTTTTCTCATCAACTTTAATTGTTATTTACTTGTACGTTCTGTTTAAGACCCGTAATTTTTTGTTAATTATGAATGTCGTGAATTAAGTATTTTTTTTAGCATTTATATGTATGTGGTATAAATTATGTAATGAGTAAAAAAATTCAGAATGGCAATCATGCTGCAGTGTTACATATCCTGCAATGTTTTCGTGATTGTTCGACATGCACAGCTATTTAACATCGACAATAACTGTAAAACAAACTCAATTCATTTGTAATGTGTTCCAAAGTGGTGAGATATATGTTGCAAACTATGCTGCTTCCATTTTAAATTTGCAACACATTTTAATGTTGTAGCCATCACAGCTTCTATAGTGCACAAAATCATACAATTTTTCAGCGATTGCTGGCATGACTAGTAAGCCTCAACCATTATCAGGGTTCAAAACTGGTTTTACCCGGAGTATTGTCAACTTTGGGTTTTCTTAGTGGGCAATTTCGAAATTGCATCCCATTTTAATGCTGTGGGCACCAAGTCACAAAGGTGCCGGTAATCATACAATTTCATGACAATTATGGGCATGACTCCACCCTTGTTGGAAACACTTTTACCAACATAATAAATTGAGAAGTACAGGCGAACATGAACCTTTAGGAGAAAGATGGTACGCTCTAGGAGAAAGAAATTGAGAAAGAATATAATAAATTACATGTGTTGGGGGTACACACGACTTAAAAGAGAAGTACAGGTGAACATGAAACTTTAAAATGATCATCAGAGGGAGATAAAAGAAAAAAAGCTGTTTCAGGCACCAGATGGATGGCAAAGGGAACAGAAAATGAGGGTGGAGGGCGGAACTGCCAGACTCAACTCTGTACAGTGGCCGCAGGAAGGATGACAGAGGAGGAGTCAACAGAAATGGTGACAGCAACTAGAAGCAGGGTCCATAGGAAGGACAAGAAAGAAGGGGCTGAGTTTCAATTACATAAATGGAACTCAATTCCTTTTTCAGAATTAATAACTCCAGCCTAATAGAATAAAATGGGAAAAAGGAAAGAAAACAGGAAGCTGCTGCAACATATAATGATAAAAACTAACCTCCGCATGGAGTTTTTCCATAGGCATCCACTCTCCAGGGCCACAAAGATCAGAGAGAACAGTAGCTACAGATGATACTACATCCTTTTCTTCCAGCTGCTGAAGCTGAAGATTATCAGCATCACGATCAACCCGGGATCTGCCTTCAGACTTCTTATCTGCAGGAACCAAACCATTAAAGTGATATTACAAATCCTGAGGCTATTCATGCAGAATAGAAGTTGGCTATAACGCAAAAAGAATACACAACTGAGACAACACCAATAAAGAAAATTCACAAGCTAGACAAAATGAATGGATTTCCTATTTACTGATTTGATAGGACAGCTTCATTGTATTTCTGAACAAAATCAGCTTGCTGCTATTATGTTTCCCTTTCCTTTACAGAGGGAATACTTATCCTCCTTTAGGTGAACTTTTTCACTTCTACCTTTTAATGTATTCATGTATTGAAAAGAATAAACAAGTTCCACGACTAAATAATTTCACTTTCCGATATTAAAAACAAGTTTTTGATTCTCTGTTGTATTTTCATCAAAGCATTTAACGGGGAATAAATCATTTGAACAATTTCGTAATAAAAGAAATATTTATTCATAACATAATCACTACTTCATATTTACGAGTTTCAAGAGGATTCAAGAACTTTTCCACTAGGTGTGCCAAGTGTTGAGTAAAGGTTGATACCCCACATCAAATATAGATACTAGTGAATAAGACAGGCGTTGTAACGCTTGTGCTTGCATTTTTGAAAAAATATGTGTCCATATTAAATATTGCAATTAAAAAGTTATAAAAAACGAATTCTTTAAAATATATTTAAGTTGTCTTCTCTATTTGTTCAATGTAAAAAATGTTGAAAAATAAAAGTTGAATCTAGGGGCTGTAGGAAAGTTGCAGTTTATTTGCCTTATATGCGTAGGGAATAGTTATATTTATGAGTAATTTTGGAAAAAAGTTGCATACACCAAATGAGAAAGTCCCCATTATATATTGCTATAAATAAATTATGTATCTCACCAAATTAAAGCTTGCATAAGCTTAGGCAATCCTCAACTCATGAGCCACAATTAGTGTTTGAGTTAGGCCCAACCCAAATTCAAGATGGTTTCTCTTATTCAGTGTCTATCAATTAATGTTTAGCAATAGTAGGGGATATTTATTCCTTTTACGAAATACTGGATAAAAAAGTACAAAGAACAGACTTCCAAAGTTGTTCTCTGTAAATTTTTGAGATTCCTCTGCAAATTTTCAAATCTAATTTCTCAATTCTGCCACTCCCCTATAAAGAATATAAAGGATAAATATAGATAAAATAAAAAAGGATGACTAAACAATTCCTATTTTTGTAGATAAAGATAAAAAGGGTTGGCTAACTTATCTTGATAACGATTCTTAAAAAGTAGATTTAGACCTAACTCAACCCTATAAGACCAACTTATAAGACGAAGTTTGTACCCATCTATATACTATAATTTGGATGTATCTCTAATCGATTTGGAATTTTCAACAGACCCTCTCAAGTAAAGAATGGACATACCTAGTGTGGAAAAAAATATGTATGGGTGATCTGCTAGTAGCCTGATAATAGGTAGCATGATAAGTTCAACAACCCTCACATGGATCAAATCTGATACTATTTTAGAAAGTGGATTTAGACCTCACTCGACTCGACAAAACTGACTTATAAGATGAGATTTGCATCCACTTATATATTATAATTTAGCTATATTTCTAATCAATGTGGAATCTTGAACATCTTAAACTTAGGAAACAAAGAGACATTGAGCTGAAGACATAGTATCCTCTAATAATAAATATATGATCCAGGAAGAAATAAAAGCATTCCTTTCTCACCTCACTGCGTTCTCATCCTTTCTCTCACTCCCCATTATTGTTCCTCGTCATCAATGCTACCCACCATCGTCTCTGCTTCCTTTTTTCACCAACAATTGTTCTTCTTTTCTTTTACTTTTTGTTTCCACTTCCCCTTTTCTTCTTTTCTTTTTTTTTTTTTTTTTTTTTTCCCTTTTTTTTTTTTTTTTTCTTTTTTTTTTTTTTTTTTTTTTTTTCTTCTTTCCCCTTTTCTTTCTTGTGTTTCCTTTTTCTTGTCTCTTCTATTTTATTTTTCTTATTTTCTTTTTGATTTCCTTTTTCTTCTTCTCTCTTTTCAATCGCGTTTCTATATTTTTTTTTTGTTTTTTATTTTCTCTTACGTGTTCTTGATTTTTTTTTCTTCTTTTTCTGTTCTATTTTTCTTTACTCTTTCCTGTTTTTTCTTTTTTTTTTCTTTTATGTAGTAATCAACCACTGTTTTTTCTTTTTCTTTTTAATTAAACCCACCCAATGGCAACAACTGAACAAGGCTATTCAAGATCATCTAATAGAAATGACATGGGTTGGAAATATTGTCATCCTTTGGATGAATCAAACCTAAACACTATAGCTTGTAATTATTGAGGAAAAATTACGAAAGGAGGAACCACAAGAGCCAAAGAACATCTAATGGTAAAAAAGGGCAGTGTTGCACCTTGTCCCGAGGCTCTAAAAAATGCTAGAGAAGAGCTTTGAAAATTATTTAGGGAGAAGGCAACCACTTCAATAAATTTTGTTGATAATGCAGGGAGCTTTGTTGATACTAATGAGAGTGAAGATGAAGTTGAATTTTCAACCACTAGTAATCCTAAAGGGAGAAAGAATGATGGAAAAAAGGACCAATGGATATGTTTTGTAGCAACCTTGTTTTGGCTTTACAGAAGAGAAAAAAGGAAAAACAAAGACAACTTAATATCAAAGGTGCATGTGACAAATTTGAAAGCATCAATTCATCAATATATTGCTTATTTTTGGTACTATGCAGGCTTGTCATTCAATCTTGTTAGATTGAAGAGTTTTCAAGATACGACTAATGTTATTGGAGTTTATGGTCCACATTTACCAACTCCTACTTATCTTGAAATTAGACTTTCACTTCTTAACAAGGGGATGGACTACACAAAATAGTTGTTAAAAGATCATAAAGTGCAATGGACCAAACATGGTTGCTCTATCATGTCAAATGCATGGATTGATCAAAAGCAAAGATGTTTGATTAAATTTTTGGTGAACTCTCTTCTAGGGACTATGTTTGGGAAGTCCATTGATGGCTCACAATTTATGAAAGACAGGTGAGAAATTGTTTGAGATGCTTGATAGCCTTGCTGAGGAGATTGGAGAAGAGCATGTTGTTCAAGTCATCACAAATAATGGAAACAATTATGTATTAGCTAGTAAATTGTTGGAGGAGAAAAGACTCAATATATATTGGACTCCCTGTCCACTCATTGCATAGACTTGATGCTTGAAGAAATTAAAAATCTTCGTTTAACAAGGAAGACAATCCAAAGGGAAGTTAGTCTTCTCGATTTTATATATAGCCATTCTATTACCTTGAGTTTGTTGAGACAATTCAAAAAACAAGAGGGAATTGGTAAGACATGTTGTTACAACATTTGCTACATCTTATTTAACATTAGAAAGACTCATCAAGAGAAAGGAAATTTGAGAAAGATGTTCACTTCTAATGAATGGGGCAAAAAGAAGTTGTCTAAGGAGGCTGCTAAGGGGAGGGAAGCTTCAAAAGTTTGTTCTTATGCCTTCATTTTGGAATCATGTGTGACTTTGACTTTGAAATTCAAGGCTTCTCTTATTAATGTATTTCGTTTTGTAGATGGGGAAAGAAAAGTAGCAATGCATACATCTATGAAGCAATGAAGAAGGTCAAAGAAACCATAATGAAGTCTTTCAATAACAAAGAAAGTAAATACAAGGAAGTATTTACAATCATTCATAATAGATGGACTTGCCAACTTTATCCCCCATTACAAGCAAATGGTCACTTTTTGAATCCAAAATCCTATTATTGTAACCCCAAAATGGAATATGATCTGGAGGTAAATGCTTGCATCAAGAGGTTGGTGTCAAGTAAAGATGTACAAAAAAATTTGACTGGATTGCCTCTTTATAAAAGTGGAAGTGGACTATTTAGTGATGAATTTTCCAAAGACTCAAGGAAGACCACAACTCCTGGTGAGAGATACTTAAACAATTCCAAGTGTTCTAAATTACTTTAAGTTATAATTAATAAATTTTAAGTTATTTTTTCTATTTTTATAGCTCAATGGAGGAAGAATTATGGTCATGCAACTCAAAATCTACAAAGACTAGCAATCAAGATTTTAAACTTGACATGTAGCTCATCAAGATGTGAATGAAATTGAAGTGTATTTGAACAAGTAATAATTGTTATTCAAGCCTCATTTCATTGTTATATTTTTACAAAGTACAAAGAAACTAGTTTATATTTTATTTATTAATAATGCAGATTCATTCAAGAAAGAGAAATAGACTTGACCACAAAAAACTACATGATTTGGTTTAAATCAGGTATAACCAACAACTTGCCCAAAGAAACAATATTAGAGACGAAATTGATCCTATTGTACTTAATGACATTGATGAGTGCAATGAGTAGTTAGTGGGGCACACGGATGATAATGATATTGAATTTCAAAAAAGGAGGAGGTGCAACTTTGGCCTGAACACAAAACAAAAGAAAAAGAGATGATTCAAGTTGGGGTTGATGATGAATTGGAATTTGATCTAACTCTGAGACTAAAAATATTGAAAAATTATTAAACTTTAACCAAGCTTTGTCCGAAGGGAAAGTGGAGGAGGGATATGCCCCATTAGAAAGCATTGAAGATAATTATGCTAGGATTGAGGAAGAGCCAAAAGATTAGAAATTTAGGATATTAACCATATGTTTTCTTCTTATTTTAATTCTTGGAACTTGAAATTCTAAAACCTGGACTTGATATTATCATTAATTCTATGGATGTCTTTCATTATTCTTTTGCATTTCAATTATACTTGCATTTTACTTATTTATTCATATAAATATATTTTTTATTTGGTCTCCAATGCTTCCACTATAACCCGTTATGGCATATGATATATTTTCATAAAGGATTATTGAGTTATTGATATTGATAACACTAAAAGGGATTTGGTAGGACCAATGCCATGGGCCTTTTTTGTGAACCATTAGCAACGGTAATTGAAGAAAAATTGTCAATAGTAATAAGGGAAGACAAAAGAGAACGATTACTCAATATATTATCAGTTGCATCAAAGTCAATGACCAATGAAACCAGGGAAAGAGATTGAGAGAGACAACCAAAATTACCAACATGTGCTGCAGTGTTACTATTGGCAAGTCTCACCATTTGAGAAAGCCCTCATATGTTGCCGATGTTATACAAGGCTAGTCAGTTGTGCTGGAAGACATTTTTTTAAATCTAGGGGAAAAATTAATAATAAATAATCACATGAGATAGAAACTCAGGTAGAACCACCAAACTAAGTCTGATGGAGTCATAACCACCAGGATTGTGTTAGCATGGCGTTGGGTTGTCAGAAGGCAGACATTATTGCATGTGCCCCACATGAAGGCATGGGTGACAGATCTATGAATGCTAAAGATGCACGTGAGGAAGCGTCAGACACAGTCTTCGTTGCGCATTTGGAAGATTATGTAGATTGGTGCAAGGCGAGTCTGAGCTTGTTGTCATTGGAGTAAAAGAAGGTACCAGAAGAGTCGCCAAAGATGTTGGAAAAGTAGGAACCTAGAAAAAGGGTTCAAAACAATTTATAAAAAGAATACTCTTCACCGAAGACAGTAGATCCACCGGCCAAAATGGTTTCAAGGGGCTCTAGATACCATGTCAAACAACTGGAAATAGAGACATTGAGCTGAAATTGTTTGTTCCTGATGCAACATGGATGCTTTATTTATATTGAGAAAATGGAATCAATAAACAAAGAGGAAATATTATATCCTCTAATAGATATATAGGAAAAAATTAAAAAAAAAATACATATATAATCTAGATATAATTGATTCTAAAATATTATAAAAGATAGTCTTGATTATATAAGATTAATCTAACTGTAAGAAGACAAACATTTGAAAATTAAATTTCACCTACATGGTATAAAATTTGTTATTGACAAAATAGTAAGTGAAGATTGGTTTAGGCTATTCAACAAATAATTTGAGTGCAAAATAAAGAGAAAATTATAATTCAACTATTAAGCACAGTTAGTTAGTGTTTAGATCCCATAACAATTAAGAATATAGACCAGTCACTTGGTATGCTATACTTTATGGGTACAAAAGTACATTACAATGATATGTAAGTGGTAACTACATTTGGTACACTAGTTGGGTTGAAGTTCATGGTAAATTCTTAATATAAACTTTAAAGAAACTAAAAGCCACATAATAAGCTCTCATTTATTATCATTTTCCTTCTCAATAACCAAGTGGACTTCAAATATCCATTTTCCAAACCATTTTACTTTAATCAACATGCAGTTTTAGATAATTGCACTTTGTCAACTATGATCTTCTCGTTGAGCACTATATATCTATTAAATTATTTAAAAGCTGCAGAATATTTATAATAGTGAACACACATTTGAAGGTGGCCTATAGGTCTATAGCAAATAATGGGAAGTGTAGCACATCTATTTGAAATATGGAGCAAATTATATATAAAATATATACATGAATTATTTTAATATTATTTGAAATAGAGCAACATCCTAGTAGCACTAGAAAATGAGTATGCCTTGGCCCTTACATTAACAAGTGAGAAGGAAAATCAAATGTAAAATGTCATAGTATATGTTTATATTTCTTTCAAAAAAGAAGAGCAAGACAAGAAAGATAAGGCTCGAAAGCTGCGAAGAAAGTCGAGCTGCTCTAATCGAGCTGTGAAATCGGTGTGGTGAGGTATTGGAAGTGTTCAGCGAATTTAG
>Ga0209700_104462_pt1 | contig 25196 bp, 15 predicted proteins | sample SiratroredBW_FD_187528 | JGI IMG/M metagenome (GOLD analysis project Ga0209700, IMG submission 187528) | Root nodule microbial communities of legume samples collected from California, USA - Siratro red BW (SPAdes) (version 2) | ecosystem: Host-associated > Plants > Roots > Nodule | place: USA...
AAAAATAAAAAAAATAAAAATATATATATATATATATATATATATATATATATATATATATAATACTATAATTTTTTTTTATTCTTTCGTTTTGATTCATTACTATACATCTTATTTTATTTTCAAAAATAATCTCTACCTTTTAAATTTGAATTCTCTATCTCACTCTTTTTCTGTTTCCGTAATCTGAATTCTATTTTTTTAAATATATAATAAAGGGTAGGAATAATTGGCCTTAGAGTTCATTCTATAATTTTGTATTTAAAATATAAAAAATAACATTATTGGAAAATAAATCACTCGATTCAAAAACAAAAAATTGAATTCATTCCCTCAGATTTTATTTGAAAAGAGTAAAAATTGAGAACTAAATAAATGTTTGAATTTCGACAACTTCAGAGGTCTTCAGAGCTCCTAAAAATAATCATTTATTCATTTTATTTAATTACAAACTGACAATTACTTTCAATTTTTTTTATCTATAATACTGTAATCACATCATCCTCGGTAAGAAAATTTCTACAATTACCATCTTTTACATATTAATATAAAAAGAAAAATATAGTTGGTTTAACGATTTTTTCTATGAACGTTGAATTTCATAAATTTAATTGTTAGATTGAAAGTTTTCCCTGAGTAGTTGAAGTATACATAAGATGAAAGAAAAAAAAAAACTTGGACTAAAGTTACAAATTTAATGCATTTAAACACCATTTCATCCTTTAAAAGGCTAAAAGTAATACCATATATGATATCTAAAACTAATTATTGATGGTATATGAAATCTTTGAAAAACACCCTTAAAAAGACTTAAATAGTTATCCCTGAGCCTTCATGTATCTAAAAAATTATAATGTAATAAAAAATATAACTTTTTACAAAATAATTGAAGACACGATTTAAACATTTCATAAAAAAGGCGTATAGTTCATCCAAATAAATAAATTCAATATGTTAGCCATGTTAATAAATCTATTAGCCATATTAATAAATATGTTTAATTTCAAATTATATGTAATGGGAAAAGAACTATATCGAAGGACGCAACTCATAAAGACGTTTTTTTTTTTTTAAGAAATTAATACCTAACTATTAATTGTCGAATATGCTTCACATTCATTAAATGAAAACTTCATTTCTAGTTAGAACCAATCAATACGATCCAAGTTTGAAAGAATTAACTAACTGTTCCATCTTTGACCAATGTTGAAAGTAATTGGACATGGATAGATTAGAAAAAAGACATTGACATAATCCTAACTAGGTGAAGTATATCGTATTTAGCAGTTTATATAAAGTCTAAACGTGTTTTTCCCTTCCAAAAAATCGACGTAAGTCATAGTTTTTGCGTAAAATTAACACTGAATTGAACGTGATTATTAGTGTATGTGTGTGTTAAACTAGTTTACAAAGACCAAGTTTGAACCCAAACTCACGATTTCTAACTTTATCATGTCAATTTATTTAGATTTAAAAAAAACTTGTTAGAAAGTGTAAAATAATAATAATAATAATAATAATAATAATAATAATAATAAAGAAGAAGCAACATCAATTTAAACTATATCGTGTATGGAATATGGATATGTATGAAGGTTAGCCATACATGGATTATCACATAGGTCTTAATCAACTTTTATTTATTGGATTAGAATTTTATGCTTGCAAGTTGCATTTGAATTACACTTTATGAGCTTACGTACAATGGTTTGCTGCAGATGCAAATCCTTTATAGTCCCCAATTTATATACACCTTACTCATGGACTCTATTTGTATGTCACTTCATTTTCAGCTTACTATTTGTTGATTTCTTGCCTTTCTTTTTTCTTAATTTCTTAACTGAAAATAACAAGTCCGTCATGTCCACAAAATAAAGAAAAAGGTATATATAAAAAGTTATTTGTTTGAAAAATAGAAATTAATTGGTTTATTAATTTACTGCCAAATCAAGATGTTTTTTTTTAATCAGGAACTTACGCCTAAGTTTCCACTTTGGTTGATAAATTAGATGTTTGTTTGTACTTATGTTTAGCCCACCTTTTTTTTATGATTGATAAAGAGCATGTTATTTGCTAATGGTAATTGTTAGATTATTTAATCAATTTTGTTATAATCTTACTTTATTTGGTAGTGTTGTAAAATTATTCGTGTTTGGTGTCAGGGTTAGAAACTCTTGAGAAATTACTTCATAAAAATTCAAATTATGACATGTTGCTTTTAGTTTTTCATTTAGTAAGATAAAATAACTTTACTTTATCATGAGAGACATTCTTATAAAGGAATTTTTTTTTTCCATAGAGTTAAAGTTCATTGAGTGACAGTTCAAAGAATGGAGTTTAGTTATGTAAATATATTCTTATTAAGCATAATGATGCTCTTGAATAAGACCTATTTCACTCGGCGAGAATATGCAGAATAGGTGATGAGTGTTTTAATTAAGGGAAAATGGTACTTTCACGTAAAAAACATCAATTTTACATTGTTTTTATATTAATAAAATATTATAAATTAATAAAATGATAATATATTTTAGTGTTAAATGGATGTAAAATGTGAATAATAATGCTAAAACATCACTACCCTTAATTAAGTAAGTGTTGTTTAGTTTCACACTATATATCATTAGCTTTATACAATTACAATGATGGACCTGATTATGAGATGAATGACCTAAATTGATTAATGTTAGATAAATAAGGTTTAACCTCTTAGTAATAGGATTCACTTTGTAATACATATGTGATGAACTTGTATATTGTCACTCTAAATAAATTTTTTATTTATTGATAAATTTTTTCCATACAGTTAAATTTTGGTGAGTAAAAACTACACTACTAAAAAAAACACATTTTACGATAGGATTATATGACGGTTAACACGGAATCGACGTAAAACAAAAATACAGTGACATTTTTGTAAATATTTGAAGAGATACTACGTCGGTTAACTCAAACCCGACATAATATATTATATTCTACGTCGTTTGTCACTTATAACTGACATAGAAAAGACTAAAAAAATAAAAATTTGAAATTTGAAAACTTTTTAATGACACTGAAGATACTACGTCAATTGAAAGGTCCCTACCGACGTAGTATGTAGCCCATATTACATCGGTTGAGACTTTTCAACCGAAGTAATGTCCTCCTCATGGCGCGTGAGTGAATTTGGGAGAAAATTGGATAAAATTTGGCCAGATATTACGACGGTTGAGACTGACGTAGTATGTCTCTTGAGTTAAAATTAAGGATTTTAACTCTTGGACAACATTTTTTTCTATTATACTTCATTTTCCTTCACTGAACCTTGCTGCCTTCTCATGTTTTTTTTTTTTTTTTGTGGTGTTTGTTTCACATGGTGTCATTTTTTTCCTCACTGGTTTTCATTTGCATTTCCCGTGGTGTCATTTTCTCTTCTCACTAGTTTTCATTTGCATCTTTGTGTTCACTGGTTTTGCTAAGGTTCATTTGGCTCTATTTTTGGCTTCTTCCATGTTGCTTGGTGTGCGCATGCTCTGTGATTATCTCAATTGAAGTTTTTAATTCTCGGTTCTCTGCATTTTCACCATCATTCACGTTTATTTGGTTACTTCCTTCGTTGCCTTTTTATCTACTTTCTTTAGCATTTTTGACATAGGTGATTTCCTAAATTTTTTACATTGCATTGTAGTTTTTAAGGATGCTGTAAAATTGATGCTTGAGCCTTTCTCCGTCGCTGTAAATGCTTGGTTTGACACCTTCTATTTGTAATAGGTTAGCAATTTTGTAAAATTCATTCAAAATAGTTAGAAATTTATTTTTGACCCAAATTTTTTATCAGTAACTTGATTTAGTGTATATTTCATGATGATAAAGTTCTTACATTGTATAGATTTATCATAGATTTAGAGTTTCAAAAATTTAGGACGAAAAAACTTCAAACGACCATAACTGTTGATAGAGAGCTCGGATTGAGACGCTTAAAAAATGAAAGTTGCTCGAAATGAAGTAACGAAGCCCCTGACTAATTTTCGAAGGGGATTAGGTCTCTGGACATTCCAAAATTTCATCGTTTACTATTACTTTTTTATTTTTTTGTTATTTTCACCCAATTTTTTAGATTGTAGCCTTTTATTTCACATATCTATACTTGCTAGAAAATTTCAAATTTTTTTGTGGTGTTTTCTTGTATCAATTAGATATTTATCAACCCATTATTTTAAAAAAATAAGTCTTTTTACGTAGGTTGTAAGCTACAATCGATGTAATATAGGACTTTTTACATCGGTTGCAAGCTATAACCGACATAAAAAGTCCTCTATTACGTCAGTTCATGCTCCAACCGACGTAGTATCTACCTCTTACACTATAATTCAGTTATTTTAGTTGGATATATGATGTTGGTTTCTACTTTCAACTGACGTAGTGGTGTACATATTACGTCGGTTGCATAACCGATGTTATATGTCAAAGACTTTCTACGTTGTCTTCATCTACGTCGATTCTAGAACTGATGTGGAATGTCATCCAGAATCGACGTAGAATGTCATCCAGAATCGACATAGAAAGTCATTTTTCTACTAGTGTTATCTATGAAATTATTCCTGGATAATGTAGAGTTATAAGTAAAAATGAAAGTGCATTACCTACTAACTATCTATCAGAAAATCCATACATAAGTACACATATTATCATGGATAAATATGTGTGTAGGAAATATTCATTTTCTATAAATCCTAGAAGAAATATATATTTTAAACTTACATATAGATAATATTCATGGGTAATTTAGTTTGTGTTTGAATAATCTTCAATTAATTTATCAAACGAAGTGAAACTTGACATAATGCTTTATTGCATGTTAGATGAAGTATATGCATTTGCGATCTAATTAATGTTTATTGGGGTAATTGCTTCATGTCTTTCAAACTCTCGATTTATTGTGTTTTAGCAAACAATCAAAACATTTAAGGTTTTGTATTTTTGCTCTAACAATCTCCCCATTTTTATGGTGCTTAATGAATAGTGGTTGGTCTTTCATTTTTGTTGACAAACATCTATAATGATATTAGTTCAATACTCAATCAACCAATGACGCTTGAGGGTTGCTTCCTCTTAACTTGTGCATCTTTTTAAAGCTTCTGGTATTGGTCTTCTTCTCTTATTGGAGACTTCTCTTGGACAACTCTCCTTTCTTCTTGTTAGAGGCTACCCCTGAGATGGACATCGTTTCATGATGCCTTTATTTTCTTTTGAGCTTGGGTTCACCTTGCTTTATCTCTATCTATCTTCTCTTCTTATGACAATTTTCCTTTGATCTCTCCCCCTTTTTAGTAATCATCATCAAAGGGGTGGTGTCTTGTGGATAAAACACCATACAAACAAATGGATAGAAGAACTATAAAGATCTTTGCTTTGAACAGAAGATAATAATATTTTGTCTACCTTATGCATATTTAAGCATTGGATGGAGAAAATTTTATTTAAAAAAAGGGTATAGACGAAAAGGTGTTGACATAATGGAGAGATTTCTCCCTTCATTCAAGACCACTCGTATAGTCCTCAAAAAATTTGTATCTATTGAATAAACATAAGTCATGAGACTCCCAAAGATCTGGGTCTTTTTACATGAGAGCACTACAAGAAAAACATAATTTACCCACAAATTATTGTCCATAGATCTATATCTATAGGTAAACTCAACATTACCCATGGATTATTACCTATGGATATGTATCTGTAGGTAAATTCAGCATTACTTACGAATTATTACTCACAAATCTATATCTGTAAGTAAATTCAACATTACATACAAATCATTACCTACTAATTTGTATCCATAGGTAAATTCAATATAACATATAAAATTATTACTCAATATTTTTATTAATATTATTTATATTTTAATTAATAATATTAATATTATTATTGATTTTATTAAAATTATGAGAATATTATTCATATTTTAATATGTCATTAAAATAATAATAATAATAATTATTGTTATTATTATTATCCTCAAATGTTCTTATTTTTAGTATTTTTTTGTGTTATTATTAAAAATACTAATATTATGTTTATTTTTATTATTATTATTATTATTATTATTACATATTATTATTAATATCAATAGTAATAATTATAATAAATATTAATATTATTTATGTTAATATTGAACATAAATCTGTAAGTATTACCACGGATATAGGTCCATAAGTATTACTCACGGATATAGGTCGGTAAGTATTACTTACAGAAATAGGTCGTGAGTAATACCTACTGATAAACGCCAATTTTTGATATAATGTGGTGTATATTTTGGATGAACTTTGACCCTAACTGTGTAAGAATGGGCACTCATAATGATTTTTGGACTCAAAGTATGAATAACGAAATAATGCAGTGCTAATACAAACATTTTGTGAAGATTTAGGTTTTGGAAGCACAAAGCATCAGAAATGGACAAGAAGCTGAAAAACAACTTGCTTGAGCGAGTAGAAAAAGCTTAGACAGAAATGGCTCAGAGTGAGAAGGACAATTAGTGAAAAGAGGCTCGAGTGCAGACTTCTGCTTAGGCTAGAACTCACTAATAGAGCGTTGATGCAATAACCTAATTTTGGATAAAGGTATAAAAGGAAGGAAATCTTTCTCGAAAAGGGTGGCGACTGCAGCTACAGTATTGACATAGTCCTTTATTCCTTTCTTTCAATATATTTTCATGGCTACTATGAGTAGCTAATTTTCTTATTTTCTTGGGATTGAATGTAGTTTATCACGTTGGTTGTATTAAAACTCTACATTTTGATGAAACATATTTTACTCACATTGGGTATTTTTGCTTTACGCTTAATGTTTGACTTTATTTATGCAATAACTTTTTGAATGTGACCTTGGGTATTAATTGGGAAGTAGTTCCAAGGTTCAGACCTAAGCGAAAATACTTGTTGTTGTGTGATACTAGGGATGGATGTCACTGTAACAACTGTTGGTTACAACTATTCTTAATGTTGGTTAATAAGCGTGATAGATGGGGGACCGGTATCTCGCAAGATTAACTTAAGAATTTCAATGCATGAGGGATTATCTTGAATGGCTTTTATTTGTTCAAAATCTGGGAATAACAATATGTATTATCAAAATGTTTGAGGGGAAAATACAACAAGTGTGGTAAATGAAGTTCAATCCCAAGATCTTTAATTACATTGTCTTACACTCGACCAATAGTTTCTGTTTACTGAGTTATTTCAAACAGTCTTTGTTTCTATTTTGCAATCTGTTTTTCAATCAAACATTTCTCAAATATGCACTCAAGATAGCGTTGCTTGTTGGAGTTAAGAGCTAAACTTGTTTCCTATGGGTTCGACACTCGTATTTCACATACTATATTACTTTTGACTAGGTACACTTACCAGAAAATAGTCAAAACCTATGGACCTATATCCGTAAGTAATACCTATAGACCTATATCCTTGAATAATACTTATGGACCTACGTCCGTACATAATGCCAACGAACTTATGTTTGTAAATAAAACTACTACTAATAATAATATTATAACTTGTTATTAATTTATTAATAATAACATTATTAAAGGTTGACATTATTAATAATATTAATATTTTTATTGATATTACTAATATTATAATTAATATTAATAGTATTTTTAATTTTTTTATTACTATTATTAATATTATTATTAGTTTTATTAATATTATTATTATTATTATCATTGGTATTATTAATATTATTATTAATATTATATTTATTATTATTATTATTAATATCATTAATATTTTTTTAAAATTTTTATTATTGTTAGTTATAATATAATTAAATTATTATTATAAATATTATTTTTTTTCAAATTATTAATGGTGTTTTTAATATTATTAATATTTATATTACAAAATATTACTAAAGATATTAACGTTATTATTAGTTATTGTTATTAATATTAATAACATCATTACTACTATTTATATTATTATTATTATTATTATTATTATTATATTTTTTTAATATATTTAATATTATTACTACTTATATTAATATATTTACATTTATAGTAATGATATTTTTAATATTACTGATATTCTTATTAATATTATTTATATTTATATGAAAAATATTTTTAATATTTATATTTATATTAATTTCGGCTATATTAAAAATATTTGTGATATTATTACTAAGAATTATTATTATAATAATAATAATAGTTAATAATAATATATTACTATTAATGTTAATATTATTATTAATATTAGTATTATCAATTCAATTAATATTATTAATATTATTGTTATAAATATTATTAATATTGTTTTTTAACAATACTATTAAACACTATTATTAATGTTGTTATTGATATTATTAATGTTATTATTAATAAAAATAAAATTAATATTAATAATAATATTGTTAATAAATAATAATATCATTAATACTACATAATTTTCATATTATTAAAGTTATTTTTAATATTATTAATTATTTCATTTGTATTATTAATATTTATATTATAAATATTTTTAATTTTATTTTTAATAATGTTAATTTATGAATTAGTTTTGTTATTATTATTATTATTAGATTTATATTTATACAAAAAATATTTTTAATATTAATAATATATTTACTAAAATTAGTTATATTTATATTAAATATTTTTAATATTATTATTATTAATATTGTTGTCATTAATACTATTATTATTAGTATTAAAATTTTACATTTTATTAATATTATTATTGTTGTTTGTAATAAAAATAAAAATAAAAATAATAATAATATTAACAATAATAATAATAATTTTATTAATAATTATAATCATAATAAAAATAATAATAATCATAATATAGTCACCTAAATTGTCTGGTATAGTGGTTAAAAATGTATTTCTTCCAAACTTGTCATTTACACTTTTTCTTTCTTTATATGTGTCATCACATGTAATGATTTGTCATAGTTGATTGTGTAGACTTCACATACATTTTCATATTTTTGAAAATTTCATATTTTTTTACTGATATCGAGTATATTATAAGACAAATTTCATAAATATTTGCTTATTATGTTAAGATTGCTCCTTGAATTGTGGACTAACTTTGGCCTTTATATGTTTAATATAATATAAATGGCTTTTGCTCATGATTGTCTTAAGTTAAGCCTCTTGTGTTAGTATTTTTTGTGATAGTCGAGATCAATTTTTAGGAGGTTTGATAACATATATTGGCATTGCTAATGTTTTTCTATGTAAAGATTACGAGAGTGAATATTACTATTGAAAATGTCATGGATGGTTGGATTATACTCGGGTTGAAATGTGATATGACATTATTCATTCAAATTTTCATAATTGTTCTCTTTTCTTCTAGGAAAATTAGAGCAATACGGAAGCTGTACATGATTAAATGTTCATTTATGAATTTTAAATTTCTCATATTTTTGGTAAAGGTAATTTGTGAATGGATAAACTTACAAATCTTGATTTAAAGGAAAGAATATTCTTTTAAGTAGTTTAATTCATTTTCAATTTTATTAAATTTAGTTTCTTAAAATATAAATTTGATCTATCTAATTTTGGTTTATTTGGTTCTTATTATGAATTTGGGTCTATTACCCTTATGATATTTGTATTTTTTATTTTTTTCTTTAATGATATTTTGAGACATAATGAATGATTGATGAATTTTGATATATCAGTTTTATTACATTTCTTAGTAATGCCTTGAGTGTTAATCTTTTAAAAAGTAATATTAGAAGTATTATTTAAGTTTCCTTTCCAATTTCTTTTGTTTCATAGGTTTAAAAATTAATTAGATCTTCTCTCTTTTTAAGAAACATAGATATTGTAAACTTTGTATAATGACAAAATGCAACTTTTCTTACCACCTTGTTCAGGATTAGCTAGCTTAGAACATTGCCAGTCACAATAAGATGATCCTAAAGTATGCAAATACGTTTTCCTTTTCAATAATGTAAAATATTGCAATATGACAAGGTTTCATTTTTCACTATAGGAGTATTAACTCTAATCATCCATCATAGGGAATAAGCATACAAGAAGGATACCTAAGTATAAGTTATATATCATCTCCTAATAAGTGGTGATAATTATCTATGACTTTTCTCTTGGAAAGAAGAATTCATGTTGATAGAATATAGATCTGAATCAGACATATATGCTGAAGTTTCATCCATTAAGATACTCTCTTCTTGAGTTCCATCAGTCTTAATTTTCTCTCTCATATGGTAATATTGTTGCATCTCCAACTTCTTTCCATCCAATACTTCACTTGTATCTAACACCACTTCTTGAACATCAGTTTTTCCTTCAAGCATGCATACAACTGAAGCCATGGTGGGTCTGTGCATTGGAGAAACTTGTGTGCATAATAGAGCCACATTAATCATTACCAATACTTCATCTTTCTTGAAATCCTTTCCCAACCTCTCATCAACTAGGTCCAATAGATCACCTTGTTCTTTCAAGAGATGTACCTGGAGAAACAAAATAAAAACAACTTAGTTTAAAATTGAATATGTACAACATTAATATTGAATGATATTTTTAGTAGAGTTTATGAGACAAAAATTTTCTCAGATATTGTACAATATAATCATATGGGCATCGAAGTTGGAGATCATGAGGCTAAAACTTACAAAATCAACAAGAGAGAAACATCCTTCCTTGGGCCAGTTCATGGTGTTTCTCTTTCCACTGACAATTTCTAGTGCAACAATACCAAAACTATACACATCTGCTTTGTCAGTTAAATAACCATGCATTGCATATTCTGGAGCCATGTATCCACTGCAGTGTTAAAAACTCATATATTAACAATTGAGACTACAATTCTAAAATCAAAATAAGTTGACCTAAAGAAAAAATTGGTGACACATGTCACATATTTTAAGTCATAGTACATGTAATAGTCAATATAAAATGAAAAATATTACTAAAGAAATTCATAAAAGCATACTAGCATATAATAACTTACTAAGTGCCAGCCACTCTGGTAGTTATGTGTGTATAGCCCTCTTCATCAAGTTTGGCCAAACCAAAATCAGATATCTTTGGGTTGAGATCTTTGTCTAGTAACACATTAGTGGCCTTGATGTCCCTGTGGACTATCTTTAACCTTGACTCTCCATGGAGGTAAGCCAAACCTCTAGCAATACCAACACAGATCCTTTGCCTTGTGGACCAATTCAGCTTCAATTGAAATTTTTCTGGTGCTGCACTTTCATTTGTCACAAAAGGTATAGCACATAATATATTATAATTTGCACTTGCTATGCCTTCCAAATTGTAGACTATTAATAGAGTTACCAAACTTAACACAAACAGAAGAAAGAATTACCAAATAAAGCACGAGCAAGACTGTTGTTTTCCATGTATTCATATATCAGCATCAACTGATCTCCCTCCATGCAACAGCCATAAAGTTTAACTAGACAAGGGTGTTGCAAAGCAGAAATCATACCAATCTCGTTTATAAACTCACGATTCCCTTGTTTTGATTTAGAAGAAAGTTGTTTAACTGCTATTACTGTGCCATCTGAGAGAACACCCTGCATTTTCAGGTTTGATATTAAAATGCTGCTTTATGATTGGAAAGTTATAATAAGTACCACAATAACCTCTCAGTGATAGTTATATACAAAATGTTGAAAATCCAAAATACCTTGTAAACCGGACCAAAACCTCCTTCTCCAATCTTGAAGTTAATATCGAAGTTGTTAGTTGCAGTTTTGATTTGTCGTAAGCTAAATAAGCCGGTTTGCAAATCTAAGCCCATTAATTCTGCTGAGACAGAAGAAAAACTTAAATATATTTTTTTGAATCTTTCTACATTATTATGTTTAAAGATAGAAATTATGTTATATGTAGTGATGTAGTGACATAATTAAAACCGTAATTCATATACTAAACATAGAAGTTTTTAAGTTATGCAAGCACATGGATAAAAAAGTGAAATTAATGTCACAATGGATAAACTTAATAGTTTAAGGCAATGAACTAATTTTAGTTTTAAAATAAGCATGGTCTAGAATCACCATGTATTGGGCAATAAGAGTAAAATAGTTTAGAAAAGTATGTGGGTAAGAGATTATATATATGAAATATTTGGACTCAGAAATAATACAATCTTTAGGAATCATATATTTGAATCATAGAAACATGTCATATATAAGGCTTAGCTTGGATCACAAACAAATTTCCAAAAGAATTTCCTTTAAAGTTTTTAGCCAAAAGAAACTTATAACCTCTTAGCTCTTACCTTTTGCTAACGACCCCTTTCTTCTTAAACATCCTGTCCACCAAACTATGGCAAACATTAAGATGATAACAAGTGCTCCAGTAACCACAATTGCAACAATATAATGATGCACAGGTACACCATCTTCATTTTCCTCTCGGGGTGTAAAATCTGTTTCATGGTAAAAATGGATTATAGTAGATATATTAGATCAGATGAGGTGATGGTAGAAGAAAAACAATAATGGAGAAGTAAGTATCACTAACCAGGTTCAACAGATATAGCTGATATAAGAGGACCATGAACTGATCCAAATGGTATAGCAGTTGTGCCTTTCCCAGCCCACTGCAAGCGAATCTCTAAGGTACTGCTATCCACTGTAGCAGTGAAGTTTTTGATGATTGCTTTACCAACTCCTCCTGCTTCTTGTGCAATATTGAAATCCTTCAGCACCAACTTTCTCTGCAATACTTCAATCCAAACACAAATGGTTCATGAAGATCAAGAGGAAGTTGTTAACATTAACATGTGGTGGACAATGGTAAGATGATGAAACCATGCACCTGAACATAGATGTCAAATACACGCCTTCCAAGGCTGCTATATGTTTCATCATTTGTGAACATTATTTCTGCAAAGTGAAGGCTTATTGTGTAGCTTCCATTTCCCATGCAAAATGCATAATATGTGAGAGAAAGAGGAGAAACACGTGCATCCATGTTCAATTCGGCATTGTTCATATCAAGTTTAGTTGTGTTAGACCAAGTGTAGTAGTCCACGCGACCACTATCGAAGAAATGACCAGTGTTGCTAAACACCCAATTTGATCCTGTTCGATGAAATCTTGCTGGTCCAGCTTCTTGTGAGTCATCATCATATTTTATGTTTCCATTAGAAATTGACTTTCCTCCACAATTTACATGGAGAGAGTACCAAGCTGGGACAACAAAAAAAAAAAAAGGGAAAAAAATAAATAAAGAAAAAAAAAAAAAAAAAAATTGTTAAAAAAAAAAAAAAAAAAGAAAAAAAAAAAAAAAAAAAGGAAAAAAAAAAAAAAAAAAAATTAAAAAAAAAAAAAAAAAAAAAAAAAAAAAAAAAAAAGGGTGAAAAATTAGTTAAGGAATCAAGCATAATAAGAATTGTTAGAAGAAAAATATCGAAAGTAAATATGTATATAAAACTCAAATTTTCACCTTCATGAAAAATAGAAACGGGAGGATGATTAATTATATGCGATTCAAAATTGAAAAGAATGGTAAAAACAAAAGAAATGAAGAAAAGAATGAGACCCATCATTTGTTTTTTTTTTTTTTTTTTTTTTTTGATTTTGATGTGCTTTTGCCCATCAACCTTTTATTAAAAAGGAAAGTGATATGAATCACTGAATCTGGAAGTAAATGTTTAGTCTACAACCTAATAGTTGGAAATAATGGAAAGAACTCTCACTTTATAGAACAAAGATACGCACAAAGAGTACAAAAAGTGCAATCAAAATTGATACAATGCCCGCTAAACAAAAATCTAATTCATTAGAAATCATTGACAGATACCATACATGATCATGAGAGTGGAATTTTTCTTATAAACTATAAGCACGTGTTGGAAAGTGATTATCTATAGGAAGTATCATATCAACAAACTATAAGATATTATAACAAAACTACAAAATTGGACAAGTTCAAAGAATAAAACATTAGCTAAATATTAATGTTAGAAACTTATAACATATAAACTTACTTTTAGGACAGTTAAGGTTCCCTAGACATGGAATCATTCCCCTGAGAAAATAACAGACATGCTAAGTCAGTGTTGTCACATAATAAGCATAAGATGATATTAATTAGCATTAGTAATACAAATCTTACAGGTCATTTCCCTTCAAAGATGATGCAAACAAGTTCCTAAGGCACATAGTAAATGGACAAGGCTCAGCTAATATCTTAAAATTCTCAAAAATAGAAAAATATGCAAAGGAAAAGATTCTTACACGCTTCCCTGTTGACATGTCAATTGCTCTGGGTTTTCGATGGTCAAATTGTTATATGAGAGATCACTGTGTCAATTTATGCATGTGATCAATTCAGAACCACAGATGAAACTAATAATTGTATCTAACACTAGTTGGCACAGAAACGTAGAAGACATAATTTAGTGTAACAAATCATAAGTTGCACTTCAATAAGTACTTACGTGTAGTCTGGCCTATCTATCCAGTTGGGTAGTGGTCCAGTGAAAAGGTTTCCGGTTAAATATCTAGGTAAAAACAATTAAAAAAATTCAATTTATAGAACTATAAATTACACTGATAAACTATCAATATGATGAATAATACAAAAAATAAATAAAACCTATCCCAAATTATTTTATGATTCCCAAAAAGATATAATATCTACACTACTCTATCTGTTCCCTTTTAAATATTTTTTTGGTTTTATTTGTTATTTCCAAAATTTAATACAACATTGATTACTTGTTATTTTTATTTATATCCTTACCATTCACTTAAAATTGAATCACTTTACATAAATATAACCACAAGTTTGATAACGTCTCTTTTGATATATCTCATATCATTATTAAGATTAAAGTCTATACTTTATCTAGGTCTATAAATTTAACTCCATTCAGGAGTCTAAACTCCTCCTAAAATTATTTAATATTAATATCCACTATGAAAAGTCTCCTAAAATTGTATGCTTTGGAAAAAATCAAAGCACTATGTTTCAAATCCTAAAATGATTTAATATTAACGTGCACTGTAAAAGGACTCCTGAAATCGTAAACGTCCTTTGGAAAAGAACCAACTCTAACTTATATCAAAGGTGATAGCGACAATGGTCTTAGAGGTTGTCCACTTCTTTCTATCAGGTATCTTTAAAAGGTTCAACTGGTGACTTTATTAGTGTTTTTACTATTTTTAACTGAACTACAAATACTATTTTAGCTAAGTTTATTGTTGTTATAACACTTATTGTTGAACTCGCACACTTAAAAGGTTGAAATTCTCTTTGGTTGGAATGTAAATCACAAATGATGGTTAAAGTTTTTCTTTTCAGATCAGAGGTTCTTCGGAAAATCAGAGTCAAATAGAATAAATGCATTTCTTATAATGACTTTCTGAATTTTAAAATTTCCTATATTCTTAGGAAAGGGAACAAATGTGTTCATATTTTAGGTATTAAAGCTGGTAAAGATTTTATTTGGTGGGATTATTTGTATGTAGGAGGTTTTCTTTAGAAATAGTTTTTCATAGAATATAAGTTTATGTTATTTGTTGTATGAGTTTGACCTAAATCTCTCGAGTTTGTATTTAGTATTTCCTAACACTTATATTGATGTAAAAAAATGTTCTCTTTTGTAATAAAAAAAAATCTATTGTAGGTACAAATAAAAAAAAAATAACAAATTTTATAACGTTTTCTTAAAGTGAAGAAAAATTATTATATTTCTTTTTTTCAAAAATAATTTTAAACACACTTAAAGAGGAAGGAATATGTATTTTTTTTCTCATAAATTGTTCTTCCCTTTTTCATATTGAATTCATGTTCTAAATGTAAGGATAAAACATTTATGTCGGTCGAAACTATAAAAAAAGTTATGAATAAAGACCACTTGAAATGAAAATATATTTGTAAAGAAGTCGAGATATTCATATATTCTTAATTTTTGTAAATGTTAAAAACATTGCATTATAAATTTACAAAGTTCCCACCAACAACCATATCTTGGTTCAAACTAGTTTTTGTTTTTGAAGTGTATTCATTCTAATTTAGACCTAAATTTCAAACATGGTTTACCCAAGTAACAAAGATATAAAGATTTAGCTGATTGGTTCAAACTGTCAATTATCATTTTTATTGTCAAATCCTATACTCATTATACTAATTTGAATTATGGACGGCTTCTATATATAATGTCCTAGAGAAGCTCTTTGACTATAAATCCCCACTAAACTAATAGAAGATTTTGTGATACCACCCAACTATATGCAAAATATATGAATTCATTATGGTGAAATAACAAATCAAATTGAAATTATAAAATGTTGCTTACAATATATTTATATCGTTTAGGCCACCCAAGGTTCTTGGAATCGGTCCAGTTAATTTGTTAAAGCTGAGATCTCTGGAAAAGGGATAATGTCCACAAGTATTATATAAGAGTTGAAACTAATAGTGTCAGAAAAAGCATCATATAATGTTTAGTCCCAACAATCCAATAGAAACAACATAATAGACAAGAATGAAGTGCAATAATTTAATCAAGAAAACGTGGTTTGAACTGGAAATTTAGTAAAAGTGTAAATGATCCAAAATGGTAAGTATAATGACGATTAAATTGATGATTACTAATATTTTGAGCATTATATTTGTTGAGCAAGAGAATATGAGCCAATTTTCCAAGAGTTATATAAGTTCATTCATAAGATAAATCAAGATGTACATATTTTGTGTAATTGACATAATATACAGCTACAAATGAATATGATTTCGTAAAAAGGTTATAGTACCCCTAATTCTTTATTTATTTACCTACAACAATTAGTAAAGAGTTTGAAATTCAAAAATGATACTAAAGAAGGTTGAATATTAACAAATGTAATAGAAAAGAAATTAAACATCACTTACAATGAGTGTAAGCTAATGAAATTTCCAAGGTATTCAGGAACTGTTCCTATAAGATTGCAACTCCTCAGTACTCTAGGAAACCAATTAACAACATGTAAATATGTAGCACAATAAAGGAATTAAAATCGTTTATTCATTATTCTTAATAATAAGAGCATTTGAGACACTATTAACACAATGTATAATAAATGAGAAATTATTATATATAGGAATCCAAGTATACTCACAGTGTTTGCAAATTTGTGAAGTTTTTAAGTTGGGGAAATTGAGAATCTGGTCCTTTCAAGTCACTAATTCTCCTGCATCACATCTCAAACATGGTGAGTATATAGAAGAGTAAAATAAATTATGAAACCTTGGTTGCAACATACTTACAAATCAGTGAGGTTGTTCAAAAATGAAATTCCTGAAGGAATTGGCCCACTAAAACCACTCCCTTGCATCACCCTATTACAATTAAAAACAATTGTTCTAATAAACAAACAAATAAATAGAATTAAATGGCCCAAGAAAAAAGGTTCATACAGCCTCTCTAGACTTGTCCATCGCTGAATGAAATCAGGTAAAGTTCCAGAGAATTGATTGTCACCAAGTCGACTGCATAATAATGAAAGAAATGTTCATTTTGAAAACATATAGTTAATGCAATTGAGAATAATAAAAAATATAATAAAAGAATGACACTTACATATGCTTTAATGTAGTGAGTCTAGCAAATGTTGTAGGTAAATTTCCAGTAAAATAGTTGGATGTAAGAAGCCTATATAAGTAACATTGAACATTAGAACATAAGGCATAAAGAGTACAATGCATTAATAAAAGAAACTCAGTGAATTTGGAAATAATTTTCTCATGATGATTATCTAAGCACATTGAAGAAGACAAATCAAAAACATGTGAACAAAATTTTATCAATGAACACAAGTACTATTTAATTTTTCAGTGGTAAAAATTAATCAACTAAACAAAATCAACAAAGTGGCTTACAATCTTTCAATTCGAGGGAGATTTCCAAGCTCTGGAGGAAGCTCTCCAGATAATTGATTGAACTCCAGGACCCTAAGTTTAAGACAATGAGTTGCCAGAAACTTTCATAAAACTGAAAAGGGTAAATTACTGCATGTGGACGACCAAAAACTTACAGACTTTTCAGTGTGGTGATGTTTCCTAATTCTTTTGGTATTGGACCTGTTACCCGATTTCCAAGAATGGATCTGTCATAATTAAGAAACATGCATAATTAACTGGTTGAATGTTTAAGAAATTAGTAGAAGAATATTTTAAAAAAATATAAAAAAATAAATGCTTTTAATTCTTCTTATGAATAAATGTTCTCTTTCAGCTTAAAAAAATAATCCTCTCCATTTTCAAAAAAATATGCTTTTTCTATATCGAGTCTAGGTTTTACTAGGCTTGAACCCACCCTTTGTTAAAAGTACTTGACCTAAGTTGGTTTGTTTATCTATAAAAGGTTGTTTTAACGAATAAACCTATTTTAAGGATTTACTTTGTCACAATTTAATATCAAGATAAATGTGAAAATATGAAAATATACATGTTAGAATTTATAAGAATCAAATATAATCTATTTATATGATATAAACATATTTTAAAGTCTAATTTGACATTTATGACAACCTATTTAAAAAGACATTTTGTAGTGTGACCTTTAAATTAGACATAAATTTATGTTTAAACTTTTTTTATGTAGGTATATGCTTAATATTTTATAAATAAATAAATTCAGAATTTTAATATGTTATCTAAAAAATTAAATATTCTTTAATAAAAAAATGACCGAAAAAACTTTTTGATAAATAAATAAATAGACTTTAATAAAAGAAAAAAAAAACTCCACCTAATTTATTATGTGTAAAAGCTTAACGAAACATATATTTAGAATAGGCTAGACCATACCTGACCTGACCTATCTTATTCAGTTTATACTTGACACAAAAATTGACTCATATTATTTAATTATTTATTTAAATAATGCATAATAAATTTCCATAAAAAACTAAAAAAAATTGTTTCAATTCTTTTTATATCTAACTCATAAAATCATATTCCTTTCACACTCAAAAAAAAGTATAAAAGAAATTCATCTTTCAATTATTTATACTTGTAATTATCTTTGGAGAGAACATAAAAAAAAATACATTTCACCATTTTTCATAATAACAAACTAACAGGAAAAAAAGAATCAAAGGAAATGAAGGAAAGGAGCAGGGAGAGAGTACATGTTAACAAGCTTCATGGAGCCCCATTGTGGAGGAATTGTACCATTAAGGTAGTTTCGGGTGAGGTCACTGCCACATTTCAAGTGAAATAATCAAACAAGTAAATGATGATTGTGGCAAAGAGATGCATCTTTAGAATTAGGTTTAGAATTACATACATTTCTTGGAGGTATCGCAATCTCACTAGTTCACTTGGAAGAGTGCCCGAAAGATTTTGTGACTTCAGAACACTGCAAAAATGAATATATCAAATACTTGAAATATATGGTTTTAATTTTTTTATCAGAAAAAAAGTTAATTTAATGAAGAAAAACTTGAAATATTCTAATCTATATACACACGTTATATACATCACGAGAGAAAGTAAACAGAAAACAGAAAAAGAAAAGCTACATATGTTATCTTCTGGGCGTTGAAGTATAAGTCTAAACTGAAAATGCAATAATGTGTGGATAGTTATTATTTAGAGTATTTCGAATCATAGAAATAAATTTCTTATCCAGATTAAAACATGAGCCACATAAATGGAAAATACAAAAGAGCAAGCTTCACTTACTCATATTGGTGCATGCATCATAGGATTTGCTTGAAAATAATGTGTAGAAAAGGGATTGGATGATAGAGAGAGGAGAAGGCATTGTTATCATAGCTTAACAAGAAAATTGCATTACTGATTAACAAGATGATTGATCATATGTGAAAAGTAACAGTACACTTTATTTTGTTTTATTCTGATAAAGTTACTGCAATTACTTAGGAGGGATTAATTCTTGGTAACGTATATACGTACACCTGAAAGGATGTTGGGAAAGGTATTGTGTTTCTTATCTGCAGGCTCTAATAATTTTAATTTTTGATTAATTATAATTTTATTTTATTTTTAATTATTCATTATTGTTTTCTTTGGTCGTAAAATGGTGAGAATATAAATGTACTATCAAATAGAATTTGATTCTAGTTTAATATTTTTTTTAAAAAATGAGAAAAAATAACAAGCCTATTATTTCCAGGAATTTGCTTCATTTATGTGAATTTTTCCTCAAAATTTTACTGTACTGTTCTCCATTAGGCTTAAGCTACAAAGTCTGAGAAGTTAATCGGCCGCAATAAAACCTAACAAACTTATGACGTAATTGCTTCCTGCACCCCTCATTTGCTTCCCGAACCCATCAAAGAGGGTTGTGAGAAGCATGTTTGGTGTTTCTGTAATTTGGTTGTTTTGCAGCGTTTGAGGCAACTTCTGTTGTGGTTCTGCGGAGGTTTTTCAAAGGTTGTGTTGTTAGAGTTGTAGAAGATACCATTCTAGTTTTTTCTTTTCATTTTTGGAAAGGAAATTTCAGAAAAATTAAGAAATTTTACTTTTGGAAGTGTTTTTTCTTTTTTGTGTTATATTCCGGAATAACTTTTCCCAAACATGTTTTTAGAAACTGCATTTTAGAACTCAAATTAAACTTTAAGGAAACAGTATTTCGGAACTACTTCTTACACCTCAAAATTTATTGTGAAATATTAATTTTAGAAGTCGTTCTTACACCCTCTAAATTCATTTTAAAATACTAATTTTGGAAGTTATTTTTATACCCCTAAGTATTCATTCTAGAATACTAATTGGATAAGTCGTCTTTATACTCCTAAAATTTATTCCGAAATATGAATTCCAGAAGTCATCATTTGTACACCTTCCAAAGGCTTTAAAAATATGATAGGATGCAAGAGGCAAACGAGGGGCTGCAGGAAGCAATAATTTCCTAAAATGTATGGTTAGAGAGAACAAAGTTTGTTTGACTTCGATGATTTCTGCTGTTTTAAGTATTTTTAATTTGATTGTATCTTTTATCCTTTTATTTACTTACATCCTTCATTTTTGTTGATTTTCCATGTCAAAATAATTAAATATTAAGCTAAGAAGAAATGTTAAATAATATTTACTTAATATTTTTCTTATTTAAAATAGTTTTAAAGAAACTTTTGAGTTTTTTAGAAATATATTTTACATATATATATATATATTTATTATTTAAATTTAGAAATATTTAACAAGATGATTTACAAATATATTTTACTACAAATATAGAATACATAAATAGAACAATTCATAACCTCCTCCACGTAACATATCTCTTTTCTGTTAAAGTTTTATTTCTAAAATCCAAAAACTCAAAAACCTATTTTGTTAGACTCTGAGATTGAAAGACTTACATGCTCACCACGTGGCAGACAGTAGCATTGGCAAAAAGGCAATTGCAGGTGACAGCATTCTCACTTCCCTTCACTTGAACAGGTGAAGACCAATTTCTTTCTCCACTGCATGGATCTACACTGAAATCCCAATCCTTCTTCCCAAGTGTCTTAGCTATCTCTTTCATTACTTCCACTGTGTATCAAATCAAAACCAAACACCAAATTAATGCTACCCCCACCACATATGTCCTCTTTTTCAATTCCAAACGGAATTGTTTTCTCACCCAGCTGAGAATTAAGATAAGAAAAAATAAACTACATTCAATCACATACCATTATGTATGTTTTCTTTATTCATTTTTATTGTAATAACAGTGGTCTTCTATACAAATAAACTTTTCCATTAATAAGAATAAAAAGTAATTCGCTTATTCCATGAATTAAAATTAAGGAAATAACCTATGAAAAAAACACTTCAACAATACATTATTTCAAATCAGTTATATAAACTTTACATTATATTTAACTCGAGTTTTCTTTCCATTTATATATTATTTAACTTGTTTACTTTTATTCTAGTTAAAATATATTTGTTTTCTAACAATAAATTAGTTTTAACTTCATAAACATAGCTCTTTATAGGGTTCCTTTGGACGAATTTTACTATCAGGAGAAAAATACAAAAAAAAAAAAATTGAAATATGACTTCTTTATATATGTTAAAATTAGGTTATATACTAAAAATAAGAATCCAGAGAATTTATACGAAACACTTTTTTATAAATTAATTTTAATTTATAATGAAGTCAATTTCACTTTTTTCTTTAGAAGTTTTATGGAAAATATATTCCTAATATACATAATGAATGAATTGTGTACCTTCATCTTGAGGCATAGTAGCTCCCATAGCCAAAGAAAAGATCAAACAAAAGGCAAGAAACCATAGATGGAAAAGTAGAGGGAAACTCATGTTGATGATGATGACCGGAATAAGCTCTAGATTTGAAATGAAGAAGCTAGAGATAGAAACCTTGAGATTATATATATAATATTGTTGACGGTGTTTAAAAGAAATATATATTACAGAAAGACAAAAATGAAGCTATCTTATTTGCAAGTTTATGTCTGAACGTAGATACAAGTCAATTAGATATTAAATACATGAAAGACTTGATTTGCCAGCTCGTATGTAAAACAAGAGGGAATAGAAAAATGTTGAATAGAAAAGTTCAAGGTTTTCTTGAAACACAGGCTAGGTAGCTACTTGAGTTAAATATATGAATGTTGATGAAGTATAAAGGATGTTTCACGTGTAAACCTTGAAATGTGTGTAATTTTGTTTCAATTTGTGATAATTTTTTCAGCAAGTTGCTAATTTGATACTAGTTACGTTGTTTCTAGTTATAAAATAAAAGGCGACTTTTTGGTAAACGAAGTCAATGAAGTAAGAAAGGAAACAAATGAAGTCAAACAATGGGAAGAAAATTAGAGAATCTTAGAAAAGGGAAGATTGATGATAGAATTTATTATTCACTTCTAGTTACGAAGATGTTGCTCACGAAGATAGCTTCATTTTCGATAGGAATATAATATTGATTTTACAGTGTTTATTCATTTTTATTATTAAACCGTGGCTAAAGCTTATCCGTGGATTTTGAATAGGAAATGTGTGAGTTACCAATTTGCTTCCATGTTCCAACCATATATGAGACAGATTTGAATCAAATCAAGTAGTGTTGAAGTGATGAAGTCCCTCGTATGTGACTGTCATTTTTACTAATTAATTATTTGTTTTAGCCCTTAATAGAATAGGAAAACATTTTCTACATTTTTTTATTTTCTGAAATTTATTTTTTCTAAACCAAAATTTATTCCACACTTTATTCTTAGAATGTATAGATGAAAGTGAAAGATTAACTAAGAAAATAGAAAAAAAGTGGCAAATATAATATAAGATATGATGAAAAAAAAATATAGAAAAGTGTTGGGCTGAGTTCTCTCTAATTGAGGCCCAAAACCCAAACGGCCTAACCAATTTAGGGCAACAAATGAAATGTTTCTTAAGGGTAGCTGCTGCCTCCCTTCTCCCTCCAATTTTCGCAGTCATCTTTCACAAAGAACAATCTTGGATGTTCTGACGATCCGACGGTGAAAATTTGTCCGATCAGGCTGAAATTTTAGCCGGAGGTTTCTCTCTTATTGTTCTTCGTTTTGTCCGGTGGGATTGCTCATCGGAGTTCTGCAGAAGCGCCAGAAATTCTGTGAAGTGCTATTGACCGCAGCAAATTTTTGCCAGCGTAAATACTCGTTGTTTCTACGATCCAACGGTGAAAACATCTCCGATTCCTCTGAAATATTTACTGGAGCTTCCTGACTCATACTGCTTCATTTTGTTCGGTGCGATTTGAAATTGGAGCTGTATTTGAAGCGCAGAAAATTTGGGAACAGAGAGATTCTTGAACTCTTACTTTGTTAAATTCCTAATTGTTGATTTGGGCCATTGTTGAGGATTAGGAAGAGTTTAATTGATATGCTCTATGATTAAGTTTAGAAGGACTTATTGTATCTGTTGATTTGATGTTAGTAGAGTATTTACCATTCTGTGGGTTTTTTAATCTCTTTTGAGAGGTTTTTCCCACGTTAAATATTAGGTGTTGATTTCTCTTCTGTTTTTTATTGTGTATTGGATATATTTGGTTGATTGACTACATTCAGGGTGCTTCCGTATTGTTTTGGTTGGTAGTCCATTCTATTGTTTCCGCTGCAGGAACTCACAAAAAGAAACTAGAAGAAGAAATAGATTAAAAGTGAATATTTGTTAATAAAAATTCATGTTTTCATCTCTAGGAAGTGGTAAGTTATTTTACTACATCTATTTTACTTATAACATATTTAGAAACTTTCTTATTGTGGTTGTGTTGAACAGAGAGCATAAAGAAATAGCAAGTTAATGTTTAACTTCTTGAAATGGAGAATCGGGTGCGAGATGTGTCAACGTTTTTCTTTTCAAGATTTTTTAAAAGATTTGTAGAGAATATTTTGTAAACGAGGGAAAGTGTAGGAAGTATTTAATTTTAAGAGAAGAAATAAGGAGGGAGAAAGATTTGGGTTCATAACCTTTACGGGAGTAGGAAATGAGAGGCAACTAGAGGCACACTACGACATTTCACAATAGTAAATACAAAAATGATAGTGAACGTACTTATCTAAAATAGAGAAGGGAGAAGCTCATTCAGGAACATGACACTAATATGTTAGTAATGAAAAAAAATAGTCCAAGAAAATATGGTGAAACAGAACGTAATAGGTCCTCATGTGCATATGTTGTAGGTACAAGAAAATAGAGAAAGGAAAGGATATGAAAAAAAAAAAAAAAAAAAAAAAAAAGAAAAGAAAAGAAAAGAAAAAAAAAAAAAAAAGAAAGGAAAATCAATTATAAAGATTCTTAGGAAAGGTGGAAAGGAATGACAATATATACTTTTCAATTTTAATTTCCAAAATAGATAGAAAAAATTTATTTACTAAAATAGACAAATTTTACCCGTTAGATAGGCATACTTTTAAATTAGTTAAAATAAAAATATGACATGCTAGAGATTTCAATTAATGACATTAATTAAAATCATTTCTCTCTCTGCAATCATTTTTTAATTATTTGATATTATGATTGTTAGGTTTAACAATTAATAAAAATAATAATAATCATTATATAATAATAATTAACAAATAATTTTTTAAATTATTTAGCACTATGTTTGTTACTTTAACAATTAACAAAAAAATTAATAATAATAATTAACAAAACTGTAATAAAAAAATTAAGACATACAAATTTATTTTAAATTAAAACAAAATAACATAATGATAATAATAATAAGAATAATTCATATGAATTTAATAAT
>Ga0209700_104464_pt1 | contig 25182 bp, 11 predicted proteins | sample SiratroredBW_FD_187528 | JGI IMG/M metagenome (GOLD analysis project Ga0209700, IMG submission 187528) | Root nodule microbial communities of legume samples collected from California, USA - Siratro red BW (SPAdes) (version 2) | ecosystem: Host-associated > Plants > Roots > Nodule | place: USA...
TATTATATATATATATATATATATATATATATATTTGAAGTAAAATTTGCAAGAGAAAGGTGAAGGCTTAATATCTAACCATCTATCTACTTCATAAATGCTTTTACATCCTCTGCTGTGCAATAACTCCATTCTGCCAAACCTCTGCACTTGTTCTTTTCACTTTCACAACCCCTAACCTTCTATTCATTCATTTCATCTTCTCTTTCTCTTCCGTCTCTATTTCACTTTGGCCCACACAAGGATTCCTCTTAAACACCATTGCGGAGCTCTCACTCTCCATCAACCACTCCTTGGCTTCCCATATTCACACACACTTTTGTGTCTCGTACCCACAACCGTTTCACTTCTCATCAACATATAACAACAACAAATAAGGTTCACTTCCCTCTTCCCTACATTTCTAACCTGACGTGGGGACCGTTCCCCCCAAATACTTTACTTCGCTAGTGTTATAGTAATTATCATGTCATATTTTTTGTCAAACATTTCATACTCTGAACTCTACCATTATCATTGTCTTTGCTGATTGATTTGCATTTCTTTTTGGGTGGTAAGTTTTGTGTGTATGATAAGAGTGTTTAGACCAAGGTCAGGCACAGTCATCATCCTCTTCCAACCTTAACTTAAGAATCACAAAACAAACCCTTTGAGTGTTAAAAATGCATGTTAATATCAAATGACAGATAAAGTGATATAGAGACAGCGACATGCACTAGACGGCGAGGAATGCTTTTATCAGTTTCGGCTTTACGAAGGGGTGCTCGGAAAAAATCCATAAATCCCAATTTAGCGGGGAACAGTTCATTCATTACAATCATCTTCAAGGATAATCGAACAGGTGATCACTTAATTTCTTAATTTATCTCTTAATTAAACACAGAGAGAACAAATGGAAAAACTTAAACATTCTCTTATTCTTTATGGCGTTGAAAATTAATTCCATCTTAGATAGATTTTGCATGTTTTTACTTGAACTGCAATCTGGATAAATGGAAAAACTTAAACGTTTTCTTATTCTTCATGAGGACAAAGTTAATTCTGGCTTAGAGAAATTTTGCATAACTCGATTATTCGTTGCTGTTGTTATTAAATCTTTTCAGCTTAATTTTGTATTATCTTTGTTCAATAGAACCCTTTTAATACTTTGTAAGAATTATAGAAAGTAGTTAGTAATGTTAAAACTATGAATATGTCGTATTATTATTATTCTTCAAAGTTGGAATTCCATTCTATTACTCATTGTTTGTTTTAATGAACTTAAGTAGAAGAGGATGAAGATAGAATTTAAAAAAAAAAATATCAATTTTTAGTATTTATTTGAGAGAAAAATAAAGAAAGTTTCTTCTGTGAGGTCAGAAGAAGAGAAAAAAAAGCTCCTCTCCTCCCAACATTGGCATGAAATGGGCGGTAGAAATGACCTGTTAGTCTCAGTTTTTTAGTTTTTAAAAACAAATATTTTTTATAACATGATTTTATTAAAAATAATAAAATAATTTTTTTAAGGTGGTTAATTGCAAAAGGTTGTATACTATTTATTTATGTTCACTCACCTAAATAATTAGAGAAAACTATCTCTTTGGCATTCTCATTTATTTTGTGTTAAAAAAAAATTCTAACTACTCTGAATAATTATAAACCCTCTTACAAATAATCTTATTTTTTATGGAAAGTATTACATGAATTTTTATATTTTTAATACTTTAAACATTTTACTGCAAAAGAATTTGTAAGAAGATATAACATTGTTTTTTCACCCAATAGCACTGTTCCTAATTAATATATCTGTCTACTTAAAGATATTTACAAAAAATTTCAATAAATAATTTAGAAAAATGTACTATTTAAATAATATTAAGTAGATTTTATTATATAAAGTTATTAGTTATTAATATTAAGTATATTTTATATTTTTATACAATAAATATTCTAATAAATGTTTTATTTTATATTTTTTTCCTTAACTAGTATTTTTGAACAGTTCCAAACTAGTACCTTCTTGTAAGTTTGTATCTCTGACTAAAAAACTTACAGTGGTTGTGCTGTGGTACGGGTTGGGATGGTTGTGTTGTATTAGGAGTGAAATACTGGGTGATTATTCTCATTCGACCACTAAAACATGGAATAGGTATTCTACTATAGATTAGATCTATATATGTATGCAGGGAATTTGTCATAATGACTAAAGTATTTAAGATTTTGATATAAATTATAGGATACAGTCTTTAATCACCTCATTTGTACTTATTATAAATAAATGTTTGGTTAAACAAGCCTTAACAAAAGATATTTTCCTGTTAAATCATTCAACAATAGTTAATAAGTTTTATTCTACAAATTCTTTATCTACTCACACATCTAACTTATTACACCTTGGTAAATAATGTAACTGCATCTTCATTCTATTCTAAGTAATTAGGAATTCTTGTTATCGTTATCATAATTACCATTCTCTTTTTCTTTTAATTGGTATGACTTCTAAAAATGAATTTCTAATTCAACTTAAAATTATAGTTCTGTACTCTAATTTCACAATTCAAGCACCAAGGATAAGTTTTTTTTTTTTTTTTAATAAAAAATTATGCTAGAATTTTAGTTTAACGCGTCCAAAAGCGGACTATCTCAGTTAAAAGTTGGTTAAAGTTAAACAATGCTATCAAACTAAAAATATATATATATATATATATGTATTTTAAATGAAAAAGTAATTGAGAAAATGTTTTAATAGTTAAGTTTTTTTTAAAAAAATGCATAAAAAATAAAATAAATCGAAGTACTTTAGGTATTTCAAAATGTTTCAATTGTTAATGTAAGATTAAATATAAGACTTTAAAATTAAGTTAGCATTTTTTAATTAAAAATTAAGTTACTATTGGTTTAGATGATAGTGAAGGTGCTTAGATCTAACATGTTAAGATACAGAAAATTAAAAGCAGCAACTTTTAAGCACTTAGGCGTTGTGATGCTCTAATATGCTTAAGTAAAAGCATTAAATAGAAAACTCAATAGATTTCATATTTTCAAATGTACGTAGTCAGTATATTTTCATTTTATCAACTATGAAGATTAATAAGAAGGTATTGTAAGAAATTTGAAAATTATTCCTTGTATTTTTATTCAATAAACATTAGATCTTTTATAAAATATTCAAATTCTCCCATGTTACAAAAATTGTAATGAGTTGTTTTAGTTTAGAGACGCAGTGGTTATTTATACGTCGTATTTTGTTAAAACCATTTTTTGTGTTGGTGTAAAAGTTTAAACACATTAAATGAACATTTACTTAAATGGTTTCAGTCACCTAAAAGGATAAATGTAATAAATTTAATAGCTTTTAACATGTAAAATAGTAAATGTTAACAATCCTGTCCTTTATTACAAAAAAGAAAATACTTATAATTCCCTTTTGTTAATATTTTTAGGCCACATATCATGATGACTTTTTATTTTGTTTCGTTTTGATTATTGTTGTATAATATCAATGAATAATTAAATATTTTTCACTTCCTCCATTAACAATTAATTGATGAATTTCTCTGGATGATGAAAGTTGATCACAGGTTAAGAATAAGTTTAATCACAAATTATTTACTATTTCTTCATTTTTTGAGTTTATCCATTTTGGGTTATGTGTGTGTGTGGTTTTCCTATCTTAATGGTTACTTCGTGTGTTGGGGTTTAATCCCCCGATCACCTTCAAAAAAATGTATTATTTATTTGGATAAATTAATTAATAAGAAATTAAGAAATGAAAAAAATAGGGTATTCATGCATGATTATTTAGTCACATGTCACTGTATATAATGGTAGTAGGTGCTTAATGGCACATTGTAAACATTGTAATTTCGGAAGATGTAGGACTTTGGGGGAAGTAGGAATTGCAGGATGTATCTGGGAGCACCTACTCCCAAGACATCTTAAATACCCAGTCTTTTTCATCTTGTGTCGTCTGCGTATGATAGTAGGTTACTATTTATCATAAATAATGTTTTTTCTATAAATCGATGGTGTAATTTTTTTTTCTCTTAATCATTAAACTTTTGGAAAATAACAAGAGAATCTCCAAAAAAAAAATAAAAATTAATTAATTAAAAATTTTATTTTCGTGCTACGACTAAACAACACACAGAAGGAAATGGGATGAATATGATAGAATCTCAATAAGCATTTAGCATGTTCCCTTAATGTATTAATTTCTCTAATACATGCTCGTCAACACGAGAATATTAAACATGTCTTATTAAAAAATTAACCATTTAAAAAAATTGTTTGTATATTTTTTAAATTTTAAATAATTAATATATGGAGAAAGAATAATAGCAGTCAAATTTTAACTTCATGAGAGAGAGAAAGAGATAATTCCGAACAAAAAGTAATATAAAATGCATTAAAAAGAATAATTAGGGGCTGAAATAATTAAAGGTATTTTGATAAAAAAAATAGAAAGAATAATTAGAAAACAATCTTATAAGAATAGAAACAAAAAAAGTTATTAAAACAATTTTTTTATAATTATGGATTCATGAAATATTACTTACGCATTAAATGAAAATATTTGTATCTTATATTCTTTTAGTAAAAAAATTACTAATAAACTAATCTTAAACATTAAACATCCCTAATAGTACCTCTTCTCACAATTATGGTATTTTAGTGGCCATATATATGGACAACTGACAAATTGGTATTTGTATTTTTTTTATTTGAGATATGAAATGTCTTTATTTTTTTAATACATTTTATATTATTATAATTTAAAATAAATAGCATTGCTCATTTATTATACCAAAAATATTAAATATTTACCTTACCTAGTTATGAACATTTAATGTATTAAGCTTTTATATATTGAACTTCTTTATAAAATATATTCTAAGGGGTACACAAACTGTACACAACTTCTCGCTCTCGACATCTTTGTTCCCCTTGCTGGTGTTAAATGTTTTTGAATTCCTGTGTTGGCAGACAAGAGAAGAAGGTGGTGGCTCCTTAACTTGAGGATTTAAGTCAATGTTTCACACAAACATGTTTGATTCTCACCCTCACATGCTTGATATGTCACCCCACAAAGCTACTTTCTCTGAGACTGACTTGGGAAAGCCCAGAGATGATGAATATGAGACCAAGTCTGGCACTGACATGGACGCTCCTTCCGGTGACGACCAAGACCCCAACCCAAGACCCAGAAAGAAGGGTTACCGTCGCCACACGCAGCGCCAAATAGAAGAAATGGAAGCGTAATCACCCTTATATTTAAAGTATCACTCTTTATATCTCATGATAACATCATATATGTTTGCTTACTTGGTATTTTTTTATTTTTTTTCACTTTTATCAGCTTCTTCAAGCAGTGTCCTCACCCAGATGACAAGCAAAGAAAAGAGCTGAGCCGGGATTTGGGGTTGGAGCCTTTGCAAGTCAAGTTTTGGTTCCAAAACAAGCGCACCCAGATAAAGGTAAGTCAAAGAGAGAGAGAGCCTCTAAACGACATATACCTTTACGTTGGTTGTATTAGATTGATGAACCTTTTCCATGAATGAGATTCCAGTTGTAACACTCTTCTTGGCCGTGTAGACTCAGCATGAACGACATGAAAATTCTATTCTGAAGGCCGAAAATGAAAAGCTTCGCGCTGAGAACAACAGGTACAAGGAGGCCCTAACCAATGCTACATGCCCCAACTGTGGAGGCCCAGCTGCCCTTGGCGAAATGTCCTTCGACGAGCAGCACTTGAGGATTGAGAATGCTCGGTTAAGAGAAGAGGTGCATAATGTAAAAGATTATTAATGTTATTCCTTTTCTTCTTGGTTGTATAACTAAGTTTCTTTTGCATGAAAAAAAAAAATGTTCAGATTGATAGGATTTCAGGAATTGCGGCCAAGTATGTTGGAAAGCCCGTGACATCTTCGTACTCCAACCTTTCATCTCTCAAAAACAACCACATGCCTGTCGGTAACTATGGAGCACAGTCAGGCACGGTAGGAGAAATGTATGGTGGTAGTGACCTTTTTAGGTCACTCCCAGCTCCAGCTGATGCTGACAAGCCCATGATCGTGGAGCTTGCTGTTGCAGCTATGGAGGAACTCACAAGACTAGCTCAGGCTGGAGACTCATTATGGGTCCCCGGCAACCACAACTCTGAGATTCTAAATGAAGAAGACTATTTGAGGACTTTCCCCAGTAGAAGTTTGGGTCCCAAACCTTTGGGCCTGAGATCTGAAGCTTCAAGGGAATCTGTGGTGGTCATCATGAATCACATTAACCTCATTGATATCCTTATGGATGTGGTGAGTGATAGTTAAACAAAGCTCCTTACAATCAGTATTCTGGTCATGTATATTATAATTTTCTGAGTTTACACTTGACAATGACATTGATTGTTGCCGGTTTCAGAACCAATGGTCTACTATGTTTTGCGGTATTGTCTCGAGAGCATTGACCCTTGAAGTCCTTTCAACTGGAGTAGCAGGAAACTACAACGGAGCCTTGCAAGTGGTACTCATCTTACTACCTTTTCTGTATCTTTCTTCTGCAGCATCTACTTGTATAGTTAACAAACAACCTTATTTCTGATTGATTCATAAAAAAAATACATATATTGAGACCATGGACGAGTACCCATCATTCGGCCTAATAATGTGTTTCTCTTTAATGTTCTAGATGTCAGCCGAGTTCCAAGTCCCTTCACCGCTTGTTCCTACTCGTGAGAACTATTTCGTAAGGTACTGTAAGCAGCAACCAGATGGGATATGGGCGGTGGTGGATATTTCCTTGGATAATCTGCGACCCAGTACGATCTCAAGAAGCCGGAGAAGGCCCTCTGGCTGTTTGATTCAAGAACTGCCAAATGGGTACTCCAAGGTGACAAATACATTTTCATCAATAGTTTTATGTTTCCACTGTTTATAATATCAAGGCAACGTTCCAAGAAAACAGAATTATAATTTAATCAGTTGCTGCTTTCTGATATATCAGGTTACATGGATCGAACATGTAGAAGTGGATGATAGGGCGGTGCATAGCATATATAAAACTCTAGTCAATTCCGGTCTCGCCTTTGGAGCTAAACGCTGGGTGGCTACACTAGACAGACAGTGCGAACGTCTTGCCAGTTCAATGGCCAACAACATACCAGCAGGGAACCTCTGTGGTATGTTTATCAACTTGATTTTTTAAGCCCCTTCAATAACACTTATTTTAAGATCGTATTATAAGGTCTGTTTGTTAATATAAGCACTAATATACTAAAATATGCAGTGATAACCAGCGCTGAGGGAAGGAAAAGTATGCTGAAGCTGGCAGAGAGAATGGTGATTAGCTACTGTACTGGTGTAGGTGCTTCTACTGCACATGCTTGGACAACACTATCCGCTACTGGATGTGATGACGTAAGGGTCATGACTAGAAAGAGCACTGATGAACCTGGGAGACCCCCCGGTATAGTGCTAAGTGCTGCCACTTCTTTCTGGCTCCCAGTTCCTCCAAAGAGGGTTTTTGATTTCCTACGTGATGAAAACTCAAGAAATGAGGTGTGCATAATATTTAAGTACTTACAATGGGACACTAGGTATATATATAATTATATATATTCATCCTTGAAGCTGATACATTCAATTGGTTACATTCACAGTGGGACATTCTCTCGAACGGGGGTCTAGTTCAAGAATTGGCACACATAGCAAATGGCCGTGATCCTGGCAACTGTGTGTCCCTGCTTAGAGTCAATGTAAGTTGCTGCTGCTATAGCATTCAAATCAGGAACCTTTTGGCGTAAATCTCATGACCCATAAGATATAACCTAACACTTTCTCATATATATGCTGTAGAGTGCAAATTCGAGCCAAAGTAATATGCTGATACTTCAAGAGAGTTGCACTGATTCTACTGGGTCATATGTAGTTTATGCTCCTGTGGATATTGTTGCTATGAATGTAGTCTTGGGTGGAGGGGATCCAGATTATGTGGCCCTGCTTCCCTCAGGTTTTGCTATTCTTCCAGATGGGCCTGGAATGAACAGGGGGTCAATACTTGATGTTGGATCTGGAGGTTCTCTACTCACAGTTGCCTTCCAAATCTTAGTTGATTCAGCCCCAACAGCAAAACTATCTTTGGGTTCAGTGGCTACTGTTAACAGTCTAATTAAGTGCACAGTTGAAAGGATCAAGGTTGCAGTGATACGTGACAACACCTAATTTCAGAACCTTCATATGGTAATCAAATTAACCGTTTGGAAGTTTTAGTAGGAGTGATGTTCATATTCTGAAAGTTACTGGTTTCCTTTTTGCAGTGAGAACAAAGGTAGTAGAGATGAAAGTAACAAGCTCAGAGTGGTGCCTATTTCGTTTTCAAAAGAGGGAAAGAAGTCAATGAACGCACCAAGGAGAATCATTTCAATGTTAGAACTTTGAAGAATCTTAGGTTCGGGTATTGACTTTCACTGATGAAAACTAAAATAGTTCCATCCGGCTTTTAATATTTTAACTTAGAATAACTGCTAATTTTCATGTTCGCTATTTATTTTAGTGTTGTATTTGTAGGCCTAAGCAAACTTTGTATTATGTTGACTTTTTCTATTGTATTGTAAACTGAAGCAATTTTCGTCTCTTTTCCGAGTGTTCTTTTAACGTTGTCGGCCATATTTGTCATCGCAGTTTTACTCATTTTACGTATACATTTTACTATAAATTTATGATTATAACTACTTAACCGAACACTTTAATTATATTCAATGGTTAAAAGTTAATTCGATCAAAGTTTAAAATAAACAGGCACAATTACATTTTTTTCCATCATACTTCATGTCTCGAACGATTCAATCCCTACAAAGTATACATGGTTCAAATTGCCATCATGAGGTAGGATATAGTGCATAATCTAAGATATGTTTATGCAAAACATTTTTGATGAACTATTAAAGAAACTAGGGATTAAATATCTGTAGCTGAAAATTCTTTCAGATAATAATCATTTGCAAGTATGATGCACTGACTTCGCTCACTGTCAAACGAAGTGTGGTGCAAATGACTTAAAATTTTCCGTTAAAGAAACCTACCTATATTAAGGTGAAGTTGTTTCCACGGTTGAGGTAATTAAATGTTGCATCGCAATAGGTGGTATCTTATATGAAGCCCTCTGAATTCTCTGACGCCGTATTTGACTACCCTATTCTCATGTATTTAAGAGGGATACCAGTTTCTGGGCAAGTGTAATTTGGGATTACTATATTTGAATTTTCTATACAATATAAAAGACTGATTTTAATAATAAATTAGGTTCGCAAAAAATATTTTACCTCTTATCAAGTTTTTTATTAACAAAAAGAATAATGAGGTATTCCCAATCCATTTACTACAGTATGAACTGTACATAAGCAGTGGAATGAAAGTGCAATTAGAAAGAAAAAAAAAAAAAATAGAGTCGGCACATAGATTATTACCCTCTCTTTTGATGATATAACATCAAGATATCCCGACAAAAAAATCTGTTCAAAATCTACTATTACATTCTGTGAAAACTTTCTTGCTCTATAATATTCTGGTATCTACTTAATTACTTTTTACCTCTTATCAATATTAATTACTTTTTTATGAACCAAAAAATATCAATTACTTTTAGCAATATTTAACTGCTATTGAATTGTTTTTAAAATATGCATGTTGTTAAGCCTTGATGAGGTATGAAATGGATAAATTCTTGACTACTCACATGACACCTAGAAATGGGCACTCGATTTGTTATGTGGGTTCTTACAATTTCACATGTTAATATTAAAATTGAGATAGTAATCATTTGGCATTAGAGGAATTTCTTTCTCAATTTATTATTTTCTAAAAAGTAATAATTATTCAAGAATAATATTTTAACCCTTATCATAAACCAGTTTGCATTTCAATGTTGTTATGATTTATGATACCAGTTCTTAGTTTTATACTGAAACCATCTATACTTCACACATTATATTCACTTATTTATATATGTATAAATTTGCTTGAATGGTACAGACTTTGAGTATGATAGTTAAAATAGAGGGTTTATTTGTAAAATTGTAAGATTTTACATAATTTATGTGATTTCAAATTTTAAGTAGGATTATTGCAAGATTATTGTATAGCAAGATAGTACCAATTGTAGAATAATATTCTAAAAGAGTATGATTCATTTTTTTTACTTGTTTACCTTTTTAAATGCACCTAATTTTATTCAAAATTAATATAATTAAATTCTGACCTTGTGGCTTATGTTTTAACTCAATTCAAATGAAGAGTCATTTTTCTATTGTGCACTTATTTTAAAAGTCTCTTATGTTGTTTTGCATGGTCACTCCTCTTTTTTGATTGAGTTTAACTTCAAATTCAATTAAAATAAAACTAAATTAAATAAAATACTTATATTGTCTTATACCAATTTCAAATAAAGAATAGTCTCTTATGTTGTTCTACAAGTTCACTCTTTTTTCTTGATTTCAAATTCAATTAAATAAAACTAAATTAATTTATTTGAGACACTTTTAACCATTTTTTTGTCTTCGTGCCAAATTCAAAGTGATTGATTTTTTAAACTTAAGCTTGATAAAGTATTAACAAATTAATATTTTGTTTGTGTTTATGGGATTGTGACTTTAATTTATATCTCTTTTGGACACTAAATATTTTTACATAAATTTTACATTGTTATTACTCATTCATGTAATATATCTTACACATAAATTCATACTTTTAATTATTTTTCATATAATATATTAAGTAAAATAGGAAAATAAGGGTTCCATTTTTCTCTTCTCAATTAGAGATTTCCAATATTTTATTTTCTCTTCTCTTTTCCAATTTTATGGTACATTTCATACATCATTTCAAACCTAGTAAAAAAATTCTCACATAATAATTTATTTTTAAAATAATTGAAAATTTAATTTATAAATACAGATAAAGGATAGGAGATTGAATGTGAGAAGCGGTTTAAAAAATGAAATATAAAGATGGTGGAAAAGATGACAGTTTGATATGTAATCAAAATATAACTTTTATATTAAAAAAACATTATTTATTATTATAAATTATATAAATAATAAACATTAATATCCTGATGTAATAAGTTAAAATACTTTCTAAAAATAAGACACTTCGTTTTCTATACCTGGTAAAACAAACTTGTTATGCAAAGAAAACTTAAATCTTAAAATATATGAAGTCATCAAAATTCAAGAAGAGTTGGTGAAACCATTCAATGTTGTTATAAACAAGAGCATTCAGAGGTCCTTAAGTAGGTGGTGATTTTTTTAATAGGTGTGGGGTATGAAAATGATTCGACGCCTAAAGTTATGGTGGGATTAAAGTTACTTCTCCCGGCATAGAATTCGGCCTTTTTAACAACACATTTTATAAAATATTTTTTAAATGCATTTTATAATTGATAAAAATTATTATTCATAAAATTAGTTATGAGTGGAACCTATTTACTTAGGTTACAAATTAGAAAAATATTAATAAATATTCTTTTAAGCATGCATTTATTATAAAAAAAATTAATTAAATTTAAAGTTCTTCATAGATTTAAGTATTTTTAAATGAATTTTATTTAATTTTTTATGTTAAAATTTTTATAATTTTTGTTTGAGTTTCTATTTAGCAGAAATAAATATTTCAAACCTTATACAAATAGTGTAAGTGCTAAGTTACAAGATTTTAAAAAAATTCTGTCAAAACATTCATATATTCTACACCCCAAAAATCCTCATTACGTAATCCATTACATAAACCAGACCCTTAAACTAATAATTAGAACAAACTATTTATCTTTGTTAACCAATGCATTACATGCTGAGGCTATAAATTACAAAATTTGCAATTTTCAGTCCTACGTCTATGTATATTCCTCCTAATATGTTAGACCAATTTAGTTTAATCTCAATATTGTGTAGTATTATCACAATTTCAAGCTAATATGCTTTAATATCACTATACAGTATTATCTTGTCTCTTCATTTTACTTACTTGTGTTTATATGTGAAGAATTAAATATAAACTTTTCTTGTACTTGGTTACATGGTCTCAAAACATTTATAAATATTGATTATACACAAAAGGTTATTATTTTTATGGTGTGGTTGGTATAGAAAATTTACTATTAAATTTTTTTTTTAGTGTATTTGTGATGATTTTGAAATTTGGTATAGGTGATTTGAGTATATTTGGGAAGAAAGCTTGGAAAGAGAAAATTGCATGTAAAATTGAGAAAAAGTGTAGGATTTGTGAGGGTAGTATGAAAATGACTATTTTGCTCCCATTTATTTATTTGATTTTTCTTTACTTTTTGAAAGTTATTATTGTCCAATATAATAAATAATATTGTATATTAATAATAATTATTTTTAAGAAATAATTTATTTTTATTTTCTCAACTAACCTTTTTTAAGAATAAATATTTATATTTTAAAATATATATCAAGGACAATTTTGATTTTACAAAAAAAAATAACATATAAATCTTCTCTATTTCAGTCATATTAATGCATTTTCTATTTAAATCCATCTTTTATTTTATTAAATCAAATCACCTCACTTTTTATTCACTTTCTCTCCAAATGAATCCAATCATCTACAACTATATAAAGTATTAAAGTCTTAATCTACTAGATTACAAGTTAATAAATATTACTTTACTTATTTGTAGTCTCACTTTAAAGTGTTTTTGCAAATAACAATTATACGTTACACACCTTAAGAAATTCATATAACCAATTGATATCTATTATTTTTCTTTTTCTCCTTTTCTACAATTATAACGGTTTTTTTTTTCTAACCACCACGTTATTCTTGAACACAAGTTGTTAAGTGGTTATTTGGAATGTCATCAAACTATTTCCCTTTTATAAATATATTCACTTGTGAATTTGAATATTTATAAAAGGACACATCTCCATTAATAAGAAAAAAAAAAGAAATAACAAGATATTTTGTTATTTTCCAAAAAAGAAAGGTGAAGTGAAGAAATTGGTGCTGCTGCCGATGGCATGCCATGTCTTTGGCTCTTGCCTGCCGCCGTGTACCCTTCTTCTCCGTTATAAAATCTCTAAATTTAAACCTTTATAGTAGTTTAATAACATTATGAGAATCAGCTATACGATACACTTAATAAATCTTGTTTTATAAGTTTTGTATAAATTTAAATCATTCTAATATCATTTGTATAGATATCGGTTTACTATTATAATTATCATAATTATCAGTTAATAATACTTATTCTGATAGATTGTGAGAGTTATAGTTTGAGATTCTAAACTTACAAATATTCAGTGGTAATTATATCACGTTAATAAAAAATCTATAAATATTATTTTATAAGAAGTAATCTATCTATCCCAATAAACTTTTATTATATATTTTAAACATTTTTATCTCACTCTTACAGGATCCGGAGGGTCTTTTGGACATGAACCACTTCTAAACTGCCCCATCTGGTATCAGATAAGAACACCATTTAAATTTTTTTACTACATTTTAGAAAACTGACGAAGTTTGAAGGTACAGCTTCATATTTCCGACATTATACTGCAGTGCCTCGTAAGCATACTGTCATACCTAAGCGCGAAGATTACGTATAGGTAATAATTACTACCCACGTACCTATTTACTACGTTGGTTCACGATAATTTTAAAAGTAATATATACATAGTGAATTAACACACCGAGTTGGAGCCAGATGAATTGCGAAGGAGATTGTGGTGAGGATTTACCGCAGTTATAGTCCAAAATTTAATGGTCTGTCGTAACAGTTAATTCGCAGAAGAGTAGATTAAAATTTTTGCAGGGTGTGCAGAAGGTACATACCTACATATGATGCAACAGCACTAGCACAGATGAGAGGGTATGGCATATGTTATATCGCATTATGTATATGAAATTAATATTTAATACACATAATAAGGGAGATGATAAGCACTGGAAAACTGAGAAAATCAGTTGGACATTTATGTAGTTGCCGGCTGGAAATTAAGAAAGAACAGCAGAGGAGTCAGTTGGAGCTAGGGTGCCAAATTATTGTTACCGTTTCAGCATCCATCACCAAGTTCTGCTCATAATTGGGCTGAAGAATGCTGAGGCAGATGCGTAGTTGAAGGCTTCAGAGGCCGTAGGGTTACTATTAATTTCATCAGACAGAAGAAGGAACTGGGAAGGAATCAGAATGCACGAATACATAAAACACAACACTTAATTTACTTTTTTAGGTTAGCTGGGCATTAGGTTCTCACTGCATTTTTTTCTCTGTTCTTTTTTCTGTCTTTCTGGCGGGTAAAGATGATTTTTAAATGCTGTGAAAGATGAAAGAAAGTGAAGGTACATGAACGATGATGATTATGCACCAGGTCCTGTTCTGAAATTTAGAGCTGGAATATGAATCTTCGAATATGCAGTTAGCTAGCTTTTGTTGATGAAAGTGGATACTAGAATTTTCACTGATAAAAGCTGCGTCTTTCTTGATTATTTGAGTGATTTTTTATTTTTTTTTTTAAATGAAAGATTAGATAACATTAAATGCAAAACATCGAAATTGTGCTACAAAATGTAATCTAATAAATATTAGATACCATATTCATGTTACATCTCGATACAGTTTTATTTATAAAAAAATTACGTAATTAATTATATTAGATTATGATACCTCTCATTCCCTCCTGCGCAATGTTTATATATATATATATATATTTCAAATAATAATACAAACAAGTGAAAGTAATAATAAAATAATTTTTTTATTTTGGTTGTAAATATTACATTGCTTATATAGATTAACGGATGTAATAAGTTCTTCTTTTACCTAAAATTTAACTTTATTATATTTACTTTTTTTTTTTCTTCAATCAAGCAACATCTACTTTTACATTATTTTCTATACGTATATTTTTTTCGTTTGTTCGCAGCGAACATACCATATATATTGGTAGATAGAAGTGTAAAGAAGATTAAAAAACTCAATACGTTCCACTCAAAGTTTTAAAATCTTCGTATTATCTTAATTGATTACGTGCTATACATAACTAATTAGCTTTTATGAGTATACTATTCCCATTTTTTTATTATCATGTACAATATTACTGGATATGAGGTTGCCGAACACTATATATAGATATATAAAACTGATTTCAAAATATTATCAAGAAAAATAAAATAATCTCTATTACTACTTGCATAATCACTTCTCTATTTTTTTTTCTTCCTAGTGTTACTTACTTCCGTATCAAATATCATTGTAACATTTCACATTCCAGATACAATGGTAATGGTAAGTTAATATAATAAGTATCAAGCTCAATACATACTACTTTATATTTATACTCACATAAATATCTAATCACTTAATAAAACATCTAGATCTCAAATCAACATTCACACATTTCAATGATTCAAAACTAATTTATCATATATTAAAACATAATAAAAATTAATTTAATAAATGAAAAACATCATTAATAAAATCAACTATATTCTCTTATGCCAACATGATTAATTACATCTGCGATAAAAGGTCTTGATACAAAACTTTATTCATCTTTTCGTTACTTGATGTCTTGATAATCAGATTATTAATAAAATTTAAATTTTTTTAATAAATTTCGGGCTCAATACTAAACAATATTATTTCTGTATCTCTCACCACACATCCTTAAATACAGTATCATACTAAACATTTATATATAACATATATCACCGTGTATATCATATAATTATATATTCATTTTTTAATACATTTCAATATGTACTCAATATCATAAAAAAATGCATCGTACTATTCAAATAATATACAAACACAATTTCTTTACTTATACGTGTTTTAACATAGTGTACATAACTTGAGCAACCAAAGTAAAAAAAAAAAAAAAAAAAAAAAAAAAATTAATTCTTTATCCCTTTCTCATTTTCACTTGAGCGAAAAAACTATCACTAGAATAGAAATTATCATTTAAGCAAAGAAACTTCAAATAACAAGTCTTTTACTTTTGTTTTATTTTTACTTAAACAAAAATATTTTATTTAAATAAAAATAAACTATAATAAAAATTGTAAAAAAAAAAAAAAAACTCTACTATACAATATATTCATAATAAAAAACTCTCAACTATGTCATGTACTCATGATAGATAATTCAACTATTCTAACATGAATCCAACATCAAGTACACTATTTTCCCAAGTCCAGTTAAATCACACACATGTATATTCAACTCCAAATCTACCATACAAATTTTTATTTCAAACAACTATGAATGTAATAAGTTCTCATAGTCTCAACTTATAATCTAAATAAACTAAAATAAAGTAAATATATTGCATCTTTTACCAGAAAACAAAGACTGAGCAAAATAATAAATATAAAAACTGGGTCTTGCATATATATAATTAGAAAAATATATTTAAGAAATACAATAATAAGGATAGGTTGTTGTTCTAATGGAAATACTCATTCACGCATTTCTTTACGTTCTTATTTCACTCTGGGATAAAATCAAATATTAACGTGAGTCTTATTGTATTTGAATTGGCGTTAATTACGTACAAAACCAATCCTAAGGGAAAGAATGGTAGATTAAGCTGATATTGAAATATGTGAATTTAATAAAAACAAACACACATGTCCTCTTCCATGATCCCACTTTATAACACAACAAATCAAACAAATAGAAATACTTTAAAAATTGTGTTTTTCTTCTTCTTTTCTTAGCCCACAGAACCTACTAATATTATTAGAAATATAAATGATAAAAGTTAAATAGAATGAAACTGAGGTATAGTGAATGCATAAAAAGGCCCACTGATGGTCTACATGAGGATGATGATGAACAAGCACATTGGTCCAATCCGAGAAGGATCTAGCTTATAGGGTGGGGTGGGGTGGGGGACCTTGGCCCCTGATTTTTTCTAATTATAAACTATTTTAATATAATATATGTGTAAATATATTTTAATATTAACATATTTATTCTATTTTGTATTATTAGATAATGATAGTATATTTTTATTTTTTTATAAAAACGTCAAATATAATGAGAGATTTTATTATTTATTTATCATCATTTCATAAATTTTATCATTAAAGTTTTGCTCAAACATTTTTTTTAAAATTTATAATTTTGTGAATTTTATATTTATTATTCTATTAAATTTCTAACAGAATGGTGTTGTGATATAAAAGAATAAAATAAAATAAAATAAAAAAGTTTTTTTAAGTATTATAAACAAGATGTCATTTTTTTATTTTAATCTAGAATATCATTACTTTGTCAAAAGAATTAAAAAAATTGAAAACATGTATGGTAAAATATATAAAAACGAGTGCTGAAATTTATTAAATGATATAGATAATTGATAAAAGATGTTATGTAGTCAATGTTTCATCCTTTTGGAGATAATGGAAGACCGTCCCTTTTTCTTGTTTCCGTTAAAGATGTTTTTCACTTTAAGTTTATTTTATTTTATTTTTTCTCTAATTTATTGGAAGAATCTTTCATATTTTTTTACAATCCTATGATATTTTTGTGTAAATGGTGAAGAATAAATAAATATAAATTGAACGAAACTTTGTTTTTAGTAAATTTTTCTGTTTCCTCAAATATTTTGTTTTCTTTCCTTTAATATTTTGGAAGTATAGAGTTGGGAATGAGGAAGATCTTCTTGTGTCAAAGTAAAAAGTAATTATGTTGGCATTTCGTAGTTTTATTTAGATTTTGTTTTTTTTAATGTTGTCAACTGTGTCTGTTATTGGAATAGCGTTAGACTGATTTATCTCAAACAATTAAAAAACCAGTATAAAAAAGGAAAAGAGATAAGCTGAAATTTATAAAATCAACAAACATGGAAGTATATAAATTGGATAGAGAAGATTTTCTTTAAATGTTGCACATGTGTAATTTTTAACATTAGTGAGGTGGTTGTGAATTAAGAAAAGGAATTTAAAACTAGCGGTGGTAAAATAGGCGGGCCTGGCCCATTTTAGCCTAGCTTATCGTTGACTCGTCAAAATTGGGTGAAACGAGTTCACCCGTTATAGTAAACAAGTAAGTCTTGGTTCACTTTTTTTTTTAATTTTTATATTTTTAAAATCTATATATTTTGGATTGTATAATGGGAATACAAACTGAAATACAATTTCTTTCATTCCAAATTACATAGTGCAAAATACAATTTTCTTTTTATTTCAGGTTAAGAGGTAAGGAAATGTAAGATTTATTTAATTTTTTTCATTAAGAATATGATGGTCATTACATTGAGTCTATGCAGGTGTAAGGAGAAAGTATGAAGGTGTAAGATGAATCACTCTAACCTAGATTGCAGGCCCACTTATCACCCGTGGCTAAAAGAAGTAAAAGTGATTCCTTCTATATCTCCATGTTTTCTTTCAGTACCTCCATATCTGTTGAAAATCTTAAAAATATTTTTTTCAGATTATATAATTTAAAATATAATTTTTGTATTTTAAATTGTATAATTAAAATAGAAATTTGTTAATATTCTGAACTATATAATCTAGAATACAGAATTGTAATACAACTTTCTTTATTCTGAGTTACACAATTCAAAACATAATTTGTGTTCTAGATTATGCAAGGAATACAAAAGTATTTTGGATTAAAAATTGTGTTCTAAATTAAGAAGCGAGGGGATGTAGGGTTTATTTAGTTTCTTCATTAAAGATGTTGAATCTATGGAGGTGCATGGACAAAATATGGAGGTGCAGCAAGAATAACTCATAAAGGACTCACCCAAATTCAGCCCAAAAGTTTACAAACATACGACGAATTCTTCCTCCACTCCCATATCTTCTTCCTACACCTTCATAAAAAAAGTTAATTCCCAAAATATTCATATTAAAATGACCAAAATGACCTTATGGCACTCTATCCGGTCCGGTTTACATTTTGAAAAAAATTGTAAACCGGATGGAGTGTCGTTCGGTTGTCATTTGCAAAATAAAATAACAACCAGATAGCATCCCATCCGATTTACATTTTTTTTCAAAATGTGAACCGGATGGGAGTGTCATCTGGTTGTCATTTGCAAAACAAAATGACAACTAGATGACACCCCATCCGGTTGTCAAACTCTCAAATCGCAAAAGTCACCATTTGCCGTCGACAGTTTTCTAATTACCAAATTAACGACTCTAATCAACAATACCACTCACAAATTACTAATAAACAATCAATAATTGCTTACTTAGGACTTGTTTGAAACTTTAATTTAAGATTTGGACGACACCGGTGACATGGTAGACTATGGATGAGAGTTATGTAGATGAAGGGGATAGAGGATAATATTGACTTTTCTAATTTTAAGGTAAGGACATATGTATAATTTCATATTCACTATGGAAATGCAGGAAGAGGGTATGGGGGTGGAGGAAGAATTCGTCCAAACATACGGTAAGCCTAACTAAACGAGTCCATCTCAATTGAAAAGTCTCTAAAAGAAGAGTTTGGGCCGGCCCGAAGAACTCCAACTGATTTTTCCTGCACCTCCATATTAACTTCATACACCTCCATAATTTGCATATTCTTATTTTAGTTTTGTGAAAAAGTCGAAAATACCTTTTATCGATAGTAAGTGTGATTTAATTATTTTTTTTTACGAATTGCACAAACCACAATCCAATTAAAAAATATTATCATTGCGGATTGTACAAGTTTTATTTTTTTTTTATCTTTTAGATTAAGGATTGTACAAACCACAAGTATAAATTTTTCTAAATGTATTGCGATTTATACAATAATCCGCAATAAATTTAAAAAAAGTTTTTGTATTGCAAATTATATAACTCATAATATATTTATAAATTTTTTTTATCACGATTTATATAATCTGCAAAGAGAAACATTACTATTTATACACATAACTATTTATATAATCCGTAATGAGAAAAAAAAAATAAATCGCAATTATTGTCAAACGATATTTTCATCTTTTCGTCAATGTCAAAATAATGGAAATATGTAAATTTATAGAGGGATAGAGTCACCGATGGTCATCTTAAGACAAAACTTTTCATGAATCCTTAAAGCTCCCAAGAGTCATATGCGACGGGCAGTTCTCATGGGTAAATGTCACTCTCACGTCGATAATTCGGCTACCTTTTTCTTGTACGTTACTGAAATGTTAGATAAAAAGATATTTTAAATTAAAAATTAAAAATATTAAAGTTAAAATTAAAAATATTAAAGTTAAAATTGAGATTATAGGGAAGTCTTAAAATCTTAAATTGTAAAGTCTTATTATAAATAATAAAATTTACTTTCTAACATATAAATATATATAATAATATTTTATATAGATGTTATAAACAATTAAAAGAGATCTAAAGAGTAATTTTCTTTAATTTTATTTTAAAAAATTGAGACTGTGCAGTTCAATTAAAAATATAAACAGTATCACAGAAAATACTTTTAATTTTAATTAGGTGGTAGTTTATTGTAATTGATTAAATTTGAAGAAGATGAAAGGTGCATAAAAATGATTATGAATTGTTAATTAGATTTGAAAATTGTTTTTAATTTAAATTACCTTAATTTTAATTGGATTGTGCTATAGCTGTCAACATATATAGAAAGGAAAAATTTTAATTATATTAACTTTTAATTAAAGTTACATTACAACCGAATTCATTTATTCAAACAAAAAAATAGTCACTGTATGAAAAAAAATTATAATTACATGTTTTTATGATTTTATTCAACTGATTTGTAAAATTTGAATTACAAATAATAAATACGATCTAGAGTTTTAGGATTAAAATCTAGATTTTTAATTTTATATATATATATATATATATGTATATATATTTTATAACTTCAAATATTACATTATTAAAATAAGTTATGTATGAACTGAGTTTTTTTGAAAAAAAAAACGCGTCAAACTTTATTTCCTTCCTCTGTTGAGTCTTACACACGTTTAAAAGGCACAGAGACTTTATCATTGCAACATTGGATGCAAAAGCGACCAGGAATATCAAATCAATGAATTTTTATCCATAGTAAAATCCTTAAATTAATAGAAGTAAATGATGATCGTTCATTAAGTCAAAAGAAAAGAGACAACTTCATCTACCATCAATTTTTAAATTAGGATGGTGGGTCGTTATATGTTAAACTATCTATTTATTTATCATCCATTCATTCATGTATAAATTCGTATTATAAAAAATTAGTCCCTTAAAAAAGTATATTGAATCAAATCCATCTAATAGTTTTATAAATAGTTAATGATTCATTTACTATTTTCAAATTAATGAATCATTTTATTAATACTTAATTAACAAAATTAGCTCGACATTTCTTTTCGATTAAAACTTTCTTATAATTTATTCTTTTTATTTTTCAGCTTAACCAGCTCGTCTTTAATCAAGATATGTTAGGTTGGATTTTAATTGGAATACCAACGAATCAATTTTAATTAAGATATTATGGGTTAAACTTTACTCAGATGTGACATTGACCTAAACGTCATTAGTTCAACTCTGATTAAGGCAATTTATTATAAAAATACTTTTATAATTATAATATTTTTTTATAAAAAAAGTATAGGTAAAATTTCCATTTTGATATAATTTTCTTTTTAAATTCTTATGATGGATAAAAAAAATTAATTCTAAGAATAGATAATTCTTACAAGATTTTGTAAGATAAATCTTACAAAATCGTATTAGTATCACACAGTTTTAATATTAAAGGTGAAATTGTGAAGAAATTATTTTATTTTAACCAAAATTATAATTAATTAATTAGAGAAAATTATTTGTAACTGACGGAAACCACTAAATGTTCACCTTTACGTTTGTAAAATTCTAAATTAATTGAATTAAGCAAATAAATATATAGGTTCTTTATATACAATTAATTTTTCTAATTAGTTTATTGTAATTTTAATAAGAAAAATTAAATAACCATTACGTGTAACCAATTTATGTATTTTTTTATTTATTTAATTCACTTGAAATTGTGATCGGTTTTCACCATTTTATTAAAACGATTTTAATTAACGTAGAAGTATTCTGGACCAGAATAGGAATTTTGCCAAAAGTATACATAATTTTTTGAAGTTACTATATTTTCCTTACAAAGAGATTCGCTGTGTTAAAAAAGATCACTTTCATTCTAATTAAGGAACTGGCATAAACTTACAGTAAACGGTACGATGCGGATGAGGATAAGTGTTTCATGCGGTTGAGATTTGAACTTGTTTCTCTGTCTGACCGGAGGGATAATGTGAAAATTTAAAAAAACAATTATATTCAGGAAACACGTTTAAAATATTTATGTGTCATGTGTCTAAATAATTTTTATTCTCAAGGAGAACGGCAATTCCACTCACAAGAATTAAAACACGTTGTGAAATACAGATAGTAAAACAGTAAAGTTGGAACGCGGTCACATGAACCCAGCCACAGTATAAATATGGCCTCTGATGAGAAATTGTTGCAAGCAAACACTCTGTGATTCTTCACTCTCACAGAAACACCTTAAGATTATCATGGCTTGTAAACTGCAAGGAGCACTTGTTACCTGCTATTCCAAAACTACCAAGTTCTTAGATCAGAAAGAACGTGCTGCCTCAGTGGTGGCTCAAGCTGTGGTCACTCACCAAACTAAGCTCCCTCAGTTAACCGTTACCTACGTGCCCCCACCAACACCCTCAATAGAGAAAAAGCCTTTCGAAACTGTCCCCATGAAAGACCCTCCTCCCACTTCTACCACCGGAAAGTTCGGTAGGTTTGGAGGGAAATTTGTACCTGAAACACTTGTAGCCTGTTTGAGCCAGCTTGAAGCTGAGTTCAAAAACGCCCTCTGTGACGATTCTTTTAAGGTTAATTAACTACCAAAATTCATTGAAATTCATTGTTGTTAATTACGTACAGTGTTTATGGAACAATTATAGATAAACCTTTTAACAAAACCTTGGTTTGTTTTTGTTCCCACAGGCAGAGCTAGCGGAGGCTCTAAGAGACTATGCTGGGAGAGAGACACCTATTTATCACGCCCAGCGATTGTCGGAATATTACAAGAGCAGAAACAACGGGAAAGGGCCTGATATATACCTAAAGAGAGAGGATCTGAACCACGGTGGCTCTCACAAGATGAACAACGCTCTTGCGCAAGCCATGATTGCTAAACGCATGGGTTGCAAGAGCGTGGTCACCGCCACTGGCTCTGGACAGCATGGCCTTGCAACAGCTGCAGCATGCGCAAAACTCGCTTTGGAGTGTACGGTTTTCATGGCCGCCAAAGACATCGAGAGACAGTATTCAAATGTACGGTTGATGAAGCTGTTAGGAGCTCAGGTATATATATAAACCATTCCATTTTCTCTCTAAGGCAGAGTGAAGCGAAACAATTAGTAACTGTTGGTTTGTGGATTTTATAGGTTGAAGCAGTTGAAGGAGGGTTCAGAGATGCAGCATCGGATGCGTTTCGGTGTTGGGTGGAGGATTTGGAAAAGAAGTACCACTTGACGGGTTCAGCGGTGGGACCACACCCGTGTCCGAGCATGGTTCGGGAGTTTCAGTCGGTGATAGGGAAAGAAACGAGGATGCAAGCGATGGAGAAATGGGGAGGGAAGCCAGATGTTCTAGTGGCTTGCGTAGGAACGGGCTCAAACGCTTTGGGTCTGTTTCACGAGTTCGTAGGAGATGAAGATGTACGGTTGATTGGAGTTGAAGGTGGAGGTTTGGGACTTGAGAGTGGAAAACATTCTTCAACGTTGACCAAAGGAGAAGTAGGTGTTTATCACGGCGCCATCAGCTATTTACTACAAGACGAGCATGGCCAAATTATTCATCCACATTCCATCGCCGCTGGGTCAGTAATTAATTTATTATCCCATGATATTAGGGTTTTCCCTCATCACAAATTTGAGCTTAAAAGCTTACAAAGCCACATTTGATATGAACTTGCAGGATGGAGTATCCAGGAGTTGGTCCAGAGTTAAGCTTTCTTAAAGAAAGTGGGCGTGCGGAATTTTGTGCTGCAACTGATGAAGAAGCTCTTGATGGTACATAAACATTTGTTATTATTTGACTTATGAAAAGCATATGTAGGAGGGTTATTTATTAACCAATTAATCCACTTTATATTTTGCAGCGTACCAAAAATTATGCAAATTAGAGGGCATATTTCCATCGCTGGAAGCCGCACATGCATTGGGTATCTTAGATAAATTGGCTCCCACACTGTGCGATGGTACTAAGGTGGTTGTGAATTGTAGTGGGCGTGGAGACAAGGACGCAGCTATAGTCTTCAATCGCCGACTCTTGGACAAACAATGAGAAAAACAAGACCTCAGCTACCAAAAAACATGTGTATACATTGCCATAGGGAGTGGTCGTAAATAACTGTTTCAGACCATTAATATAATCACAACTTTATTTATTAAAGGGTCTAAACTCTAAAATAGGTAAGTTGTAAATCACTTCAGAAACTCATAAATCCATATCTTCCTTAGAAAATGAATGATGAAGAAATTATCATTGTACTAAAGGACCCTACATGTGCTTTCTAAATTCGTGAAATAAATTAATACAAATTGGTTGTATATTTGTTTCTTCTCTTCGTCTCTCTCCTTTACTATGAAAAAGAGATCCTTTACTATGAAAAAGAGATCCTATCTTTGGAAAGGAACTATATACTTTATCCTTGCAACCCGCGAGATTTAATTTAAAAATACAGGATATCATTATGTCAAATTAATTTATTAAGAATAAAACAATTAAAATTATAAATAATAAGAAATGTATCATAAGTACGAATCTAAGTATTTGTTGCTGTTCGAATTATTGTATCAGCAATTTGTATGTTTTTACTATTCTTTCCTGCTAAGTTGTTATTATATTTGATTGTTTCCTGCAAATGTATAATAAAAAATAAAATAAAATTTAATTTTTATAATATTGAGTCTCAAGTATTATATTATTTAATAATGATCAATTTAAAAATGCATTTATTTCTTCAACAATCAATCACCGAAGGTACAATAAAAAAACATTATCTGAATCCAAAGCTTTTCAAATTTCAGAATCTGAAGGTTGGAAAGTAAACTATGTATTCATATACTATATATGAAACATCTAAAAGAGATAAAGTACTCATTGTTTTCACCTTTGAAAATGAAAATGAAAGTAAGTAAAAAAAAAAAAAAAAAAA
>Ga0209700_104465_pt1 | contig 25181 bp, 13 predicted proteins | sample SiratroredBW_FD_187528 | JGI IMG/M metagenome (GOLD analysis project Ga0209700, IMG submission 187528) | Root nodule microbial communities of legume samples collected from California, USA - Siratro red BW (SPAdes) (version 2) | ecosystem: Host-associated > Plants > Roots > Nodule | place: USA...
GATTATAAAAATTGGAAAAAAAAAAAAAAAAGAAACAACCATGAAGGTGAAAAAGCAACCATGGAGGTGAAGGATAAAATTGGGTTAAAATATATTTTTAAAAGAATAAATTTGTAATTCACCATGGAGGTGCAGGAACAACCCGTCAGAAAAATATAAGAAGCCCAGTTTTGATGTGGTAAGTCCAATGATCCAGCAGCCAAAAAAAATCCCATTTTTAACTCTGCCACATGAGAGATTTATAGCTTAATCATTATTATGAATACATCTAGATTTTTTAATTATTTATATAAAAAGTCGAATTCAATTTTTTCACGAACTTAAACAACTTATACGCTTTGTCTTTTGGAAAGCTATAACTAAACAACGTTTGAGTCTATAACTTTTTTTTTCGATGCTGTTTAAGTTTAGAAATCTTAGTCAACATCTATTATATATATTGTAAGTAAAAATAGAGGAATAGGTTAAATGTTGTAATATAATGTATTAGTCCCAATTATTTTAGAATTATGTAGAGACAAAAGTGAAATTTAGAGTATAAAAAGAAAAAGTAAAAATCCTTTCACTTAATTTCAATTCAGTGATAAAAAGTAAAAATCATAAAAATTTATAATTTTTGAATTAAAATACAAATTGTATTTTAAATTTAAAATAACTATTTTAAAATTTTAGTATTCGATTTTTAAATATATCAAAATTTAAGTTAAAAAATAAAGATAAAAGGATACGTAAATTACTAAAATAAATATATGTAATTAATAACTACTAAAAACGTTTCTACTTAAAAAAAATTCTTTAAAATTTTTGAAAAATAATTTTTAAAATACGTTTATTTAATATAATCATTTTAATTTTTATAGAAAGAAATGGAGAAAGAACTGTTGAAGATTTCAATCAATAAAAATATATTAAAATTATAATATATAAATGAATATAACCTTCTTTTTATTAAATCGGTTTTGTAAGATTAATATTTTAATAAAAATAATATTAAAAATAGCTGTTATCGTTTTATACGAGTTTTTTAACTTAAAAAAATGTTTATTAATATTTTTTATCATTAAATATCAAATCATCTCTCTTTATATAGATATAGTTGTTTATTAATTCAAACAATAAAAATATTTATACAGAACTCTTGTTTAGCAACTAATTTAATGTTTATTTTTCAAAATAAAATAAAAAGCTGAGAAAAATATAGGACCATAACAAATTAATTAAATGACTATTCTTGATGGACGCTTTAACTAATAAAAGAAACTAAGTAAATTCAATAATAGTAGTTTCAATAATTTACTTTTACATTTTTTAGGAAATTAGGATATTACTGTTTTTCAATGTTAAATTGTACTTAATTTTATTTGAAAATCATAAGATCCAATATATATTATATGCATTTTATGTAGCAGCAGTGGCAATTTAGAATTGAAAGAGATGTGTTATTCTGTGGGAAATAAAATAATGAAAAGGTGGTAGGAATTGTGGGTGAGTCCATGCTTTGGGGAATAATTGGTTTGTGCATTATTATCTGTCAGCGACATGGCAGACAATACCTAGATTTTTCCCATTTTGGAGAATACCTTTTATGCATTCCAAATTTGGAGAACACTAGAACACTCTTCAAAATTCTCTTTCTTTAATTTTGTCAAGGTTTTCTTAGTTAAATTTTCACTATTCATCAAATATTCCAATATATATGTTTAATACAAAATATTTCTTCATAAAATGTATTTAGTTTTCTTACTATAATTAAAATAATTTACACAATGATAATCTCTAATCTTGTCAAGTTTAATTATATATATATATATAATCAAACAGTTTTTTATTTCCTTAGATTACATTTAAATTTTTAATTACTAAATATATTTTTGCACCTCGACATAATACTGTGGTTAGTTTTCTCAAAACATCATAGAACAGGAACAAAGGTTGACAAATTAAAATGTGAACAAAGATATAAATGCATTGCTGAAGGAAAGAAAAACTTTAACATTTATAGACTTATATTGTACTATACTAGTGTAGAAAATATTTTTTAGATCTATTCTTATTATACACAATCTAAAAAAGTGATCACATCCCACTATTATAATAGGATAAGACTTTCTAAATTGGTTTTAAGAGAAGGTTTATTAATGCTCACATAATTATTTTTCTGCTATCAATGCATCTACCTCTTGGATATTAGCTAATACTTAAAAATTTCTATAAATAATACTTAATGAAAATGATAGAGTTTACTTGAAATATTATATATATATATATATATATATATATATATATATATATAATGAATGGCATCAAATAAAGAGTTGTAGAACTTGAACAAGTTGACATTGAAAACGAAAGAGATAGAAAAAATGATGAATAGATATGGCAATGGAAAGTGAGGCAATGCCATGGTGATAATCACATGTCACATGCCACTTGTCGCCGCCCCATACGTTTTTATTAACTTCAGTTGAAAATGATGACATCTTTCTATTATTCTCTTCATGCATCTTCTCAACTCGCATTAGTCATTTACTCTCTTTATGAATAGATTATTGGATTAAATCATGTTATTGTAGCATATTTTATAAAATTGATTAAAAATTTATATTTTATCTAAAAATTTTAGTAGTAATTTTTTTAATATATATTTGATATAGAAATCCTTATATTATATAATATTATTATGTATTTTGAATTATCAAAATATAATAAAAAAATTATCCATTTACATAAAAAATAATTTTTTTACTCATTTTAAGGATTTCTCAACAAAATTACACCTTTGGAAAATTTCCATTTCTTTTATCACCTCTACATAGATAAACGATCAAGTTTCTATTTGCAGTTTATACCAGCCATATATAACATTTCACGGTTCATCTATATATTTCACGAGTTAATTATAATATTACTCATCTGCAACCGCATCTTAATTTGATGGAAATAATTGGGTGACAGATCATAGATCTACAGTCCAAAAGAATTGTTATTCTTCCAACCATTATATTAACTTTTTAAAGTTTAGCTGAGAATTTTCCAAACGACTTAAACTAAATTGTTAAACAATTTTTTAAAGAACATTACAAGTGGGGACTGTAATGTTCTTTGATGCTTTTATACCAATAATGGCAAAGAACACAGACTGAAGAAAATCAATCAATAGATTCCCCCGTGCTATATCATCATATCCTGTCTTCCAACGAACTTGCAAAGCCTTATAGTACTGTTCATCACAATGCAATCATAACTCCTACAGTGACCACCTTTTTCTTTACCAAATATTTTTGACAAATTGTGACTTTTGAATTAAAGTTCTACGTGTTCTAGACTAACGTAATAAAAAACCTATATACTGCAGAACCGGATCCTGCAAGTAGCCCAACGTGAATATCAAAATCAAAGATGGATCAAAACTAATGACTAGTCAAAAAAGGAAACTGTTCAAATCTATTATAAGAAATGCTTTAACCATATTCCCATTGGACGTAAGATCATAATTTTTTTTTTTTTTTTTTCTTGGCACGTCGGTGAGTACATTCCATGAAGATAACATTGTTTGTCATGTAGCGTTTGTCGTTTCTTTACGTATCAAGTTAACACACTGATTTAGCAGGTCCATTTGACATGACATAATTGACGCATAATAAGAAGGTGATAATATACTGGGAATTAAGTGGGATGTGTGAACGCAAGAAATGGTTTATTAATATCCGTTTAGTTGTTGTAGGGAAAGAACGGTTGTAAGGGAAGGTATTAGGCAATAGTTCCCCTCTATAAATAGAGCCATTTGAGACACATATTTCCGTGTCAAATACCTCTCTTCCTCCTGTTAGATAAGCAAGAAGGAAAGGACCATATATCTCTCAGTTCTTTCTCTCAGAAGCTCAAAAGCTATTTGGAGTTCTCATGTTAATATGGTTTTGTGTGTCACCTTTTTTTCTCTCTTTTTAATATGATGTTCTCTCTTATTCATCTTACATCAACAGGAGGAGGTGTTGGTGATGTTGTTGACAGAAGATAGAGAGCACAGATGATGAAATGCATGAAAGGGAATTGCATATCACTCCTTTGTGCTCTCTATTCTTCTGTCATCATCCTTCTGCCTTCCCTCTTATGCCTTCCCTCCTACACCTTAGGCCTTAAGCTTTATCATGCTAAAACAAATCTATATTTACTTGCTTTTGGCTCTATAACTACTATAGTCTAGTCTATGGCTATAATTAGTTGATGTCATTTATCTCATTGTCTCTTTTCTGTACTTTGATTACTTTATAACTTTCATTATTCCTACATGTCACATGAATAACCATAGTTTAATTTAAATATTTGAAATGAAAACTTTTTTTACTTAGAAAATCTGTCCTGTTTGGTTTCCTTATGCTTTTCAATACACTTCTTCTAGCTTGTTGCTGCTTTGGTGATGCTGTTTATGCATTACTAGGTTTGAAGGAGACTTCTCAAATACAGATACCACTGTGGCAAGTGAGAAGAAGCTGGTTTACTTATGGTGAGGAGATAGACTCAAGCATATGTTACAATGGCTACATACAGTACAGTGTTGTCACAAACAATGATTCTGCAACCAAAATTATTGAAATGATATATCTTGTTTTAAATATCCATAAGCTGTTAATTAGGTGAAGATAATTTGTTACTGCAAAAGGGTAAAAAACCAGGTACTGTTTGTTCCTGCATTAGGGAGAATGAAAAAGAAAATGGAGGTATTATAAATGAAGCATGTTGCTTATGCCAACATTTTTAGTTCTAGTGATACAGCCAATTCCATAAGTAGAATTTTCAAATTATGCTAACCACTCAAATAGATTGATTGCATTGACTCACCACATATAACATAAAAATCACTCACTAAAACAATATACTTCTTATTTCTAGCTTAATTATTTCACTTATTAATAGACTATTTTTTGAAATTTAAATAAATAAAAATATTATAAAAATGCATCCAGTTTGACTTTAAGGAGCAAAACATTATAATGCATCTAAGAATTAAAGAAAGAAAGTTGGAAAGTAGTCTATTACCAATCAAACTCTAACCTCTTTGACCCGCGAATTAAGTAAATGAGACTCATTTTAAAATATAATCAACAAATTTTTTAGGTTTTTAACCCAATCAACCTCAAAACACCTAGGTTATTTTATTTTAGTTTTACTCCTAATAAAGAGTAACACTAATGTAGATTATTTTATTGTTAGTAAAAACTTTATATCTACTGCTTTTTAATATATATATATATATATATATATATATATATATATATATATATATATATATATATATTGATATTCTTTATAAAGAGAAAAAAGAGAAATTAAATTTTCAATAAACTAAAATAATTAAATGTTCAGTAAATTAAAGTTAATTCACGTATATTAGTTATTTAACTGGTATGTAAGTTAATATTAACTTGGGTATTTTATATTTTCCCTTTTTAAAGATTTTATTGGAAGTATTCTCCACTAACATTTAAAAAAATAAGGTATTCTAAACTTATAATATTGAAGATCACTTGTGAAGGTACGAGTCTAATAATTCCATTTTTAACACAAATAAAATGTTGGCCATCATATAACAAATAAAATGTTTTGAAGACTAAAAAACAAATAACATGTCCTTAATCATGTATAACGAACTAACTTTTAAGAATTAAAAAATAAATAGCAATAATAATAAATAAAAAAAACAAGAAACAGCATACGTACAAGTAACTTTTTCTTAAGATAAAAACAAAAACTATGTATATGCATTAAACACAGTTACACAACTAATTTCTTTTTAAATTAAAAAACACTCAGGCACATTCATCTAAAAGAGTCAGTCTTTAATTGAATAAAACAAGAGTAACATAGTAAAATACTTTTGTATATTCACCAAAATAGAACCGATAGCAAAACCAAAATCTGATAAAACTAGGTACCTTCCTCTTTCTTTTACTCTTTATTTTACTCTTCTACTATGTTTAAAATTTTCATGCTAATCCACTATGAGCTTCATTTGAATGCTCAAATATTCTCTCCCTTGCTTTAGTTGCCTGCAGTAACCACAAAATACAATCATTTAGAGACTCCACTTAACAGACATATCCATTGGATTCAGCAAGCAAAGCCAAGAACTCAAAAACTTTGGGAAGAAAAAAACCATTGACACAAGCAATTATTGGCAATGAAGAAGCTACACAAGAAAGTAAAAACCAACCTCTTTCTGCCAATCTGTTAAGGAAGTTACAACAGCCAAGATAATCACTTGTAGAACAGACCCTGTAAGACTTCCCATCCACAGTCCCTTGGCATTGAAGTGTAGGACAAAACCCAATAAGAATGCCAAAGGAATTCCCACAAGATAATAGGCTCCAAGGTTCACATAAGCCCCTATGTTCTGAAACCCTCCACCTCTTGCAACCCCTGCAAAACAAATCCAATTTTATCTTATCATAATTTTGTTTCATTCAATATATGGTAGAAGAACAACACTATTTCGGCAAATAGAAATGTACCAGAAAGGGCTCCTACTAGACTATCTGCAGTAAAAGACCAACAGACAATGGGAACAATGTCTTCAACATAATGTACAACTTCCTCATCATTGCTATAAGCATATCCTAATATATGCCTAAAACAAAAGATGAAAGTGATGACAATAACCCCATCCACAATTCCAAGAATCACAACAACACGAACAATACGTTGTGCTGCATTTGGATTCCCTGCTCCTAATTCATTGGAAATGCGAGTACTATAAAGAAACATTCATAAGATCATTATTTGTCATCAGATTGCAGTGTATAGAAATGAAGAAACAAATTTGGACCAAACCTTGCAGAGGAACCAACTGCATATGGAATGATGTAGTGCAACGTGGTTGTGTTAAGGCTGAAAAAAAATGAAACATTTTAGAAAGTGATTCTATAATTTCCAATAAATTTTGATCAATGGTGTAAAGTATGTTACATATAATCTTGCAAGTTCTCTTCTTTACTAACTAGTAAAAAATTATTCCTCTCACCAGATAGAAAGAACTGAGGTCTGGAGTTGTGGATTAGGTAAAAGGCCAGCAACTAATGTAAGTAGCTCAAATGACCACATTTCAAAACTATGAACAATAAAACAATAAACAAAATCAAATAGGAGATGACAAGGAATGAAAAAACCATTGTGCAATGTCATAATACATTACCAAAACATTAGTCCAGAAGGAATAGCAAATCTGCAGAACTCTGGAATGCTTAATAAAGCATTTAAAGAAAACACAACCTTGGTGTTCTGACATGTTGGTGAATAGTTCATATAAATCCCAAGTCCAATGACATTTAACCAATATGAAATTGCAATAGCATATGCTGCTCCAACATGCCCTAGTCCCAATTTGAATACCAGACCCCAACAAATAGGAATATGCAGACACAGAACCGCAATTGAGCTGAAAAGCATGGGAAAGATAATACTCTGAGTCTGGAAGTAGCGAATCTGACATTGAAGAACGGCAAAGCCATAAAGTGCAGGGATGAAGCAAATGCAGTACTGGCGAGCTACATGGCAAATTTCAGGGTCTTGACCAAACAGCAATAGTATTTTATCCACGAATATCCACAGCAGGGATATGGGAAGACAAACCAAAAGCAAAGTGACAATGGCACAACAAGTGTACTTTCCAATCTCTCCAAATTCTTCTGCACCATAGGTTTGGCCACATAGAGTTTCCAACGCACCAGCCATTCCCAACTGCAACCCATTTAGCAATCTAGTAAGAGTCATCAAGAATTCAGCGTGGAAATTAGTGCAGAAAATCTTAAAGTGATTTACTATACTAAGCATGAAAACTAGTGCAGAAAACTAAACATGAAATAAATGGTCTTTTACACTCTTCACAAATGACTTGGCTACTACACGTAAAGAGAGAATTTTACTCCCAATCCTTAGAATTTGGATTTAGATTCTAATTCAATTCTACATAATCCATTGTCAAACCAAAATTATCTTTCTGAAGTACTATAGTTGATGTGACACTCATCATGCATGCTATAATAGATTCCAACACTACATTAAGATTTTAGTTTAGTTTAGGGTTTAACTCAACTATATAAAATCAGTTTACAAAATGAAAATTCTCCTCGTTTATATATCGCTATTCTATATGATTTGAGATTTTAAACATAAATAATTCTTACATCTTTTACAAACACTATTTTCTACAAAAGATAGTTTGTGAATTTGAAAATTATGGACTAAGAAAATATATAGGTATGTTCATGGAAAAAAATGAGGGGTGAAAGAAGAATTTACAATAACACAAAAGCCGGTAACTTCAGCAAAAGAACTGGCAATGGCAACACCAGAAAAGGAGACAAGTATCCCAAGATGTCCCACCATCATCAGTGACACAACTTCCAGAAGATTCTGAGACGCAGTCGCAGCCACCATTGGAGCTGCCAAGAACCATACCCTTTTGAGCTCCACCCAGAATGCATCATCTAGTGCTGCAACTTCACTCTTTCTTAGCAGTGTTGCTGATTCCTCCTTATCCATCATTTCTCTATAGCTTTCTATACAAAGCAGCTCATGAAACAGATGCAATACAATCTGATCAACAACAAAAATAGAGTTATATAAGAAAAGTTCATCCTATGGAGGAAGTAAAGTTCACCCCCACAAACAAACAAATCACAAGACAAATCCAAATAGAAATTGATTACAGCCACCCAAGCAAATATAGCTGCATGTAGGTTTTCTGCTAATCATGTCTTAATCTTTGTCACGTCATTCTAAGTACTTCTTTTTTTATATAAAAACTTACGTAATTCTACTTTAATTTTGCCACTATATATCACTGGAGAGTCAAGTAAATAATGGTTAAAGTCTATATCTGACTTGGTAAAAATTGTATTTGCTTATACTTCTGTTGAAAAAATGATGACTCAATATAGATACTCGACCTAGAAAAATTCTAATAAAGTAATAGAGAAGGTTAAGGAAGAATGCAGTGCAATAATAGCTATATTTTATTGATAGGATGATGACATGTGACATTCTCATGCCAGACCATAGAATGAGCTATGCTTCTGAAATCTGTAGAGCAGCTCTTTCTTTTTCGTCATAGTATTATCATGTGCAACTATATGCTTCAAGATTCAAGATATGGACTGTTACTGAACTTTTGATGCACATTAGCAAAATATATTTCTTATAGGACAGAAGAATATTTTTATAAAACCAACCAAAGCTCAAGAAATGTCAAGATAAGTCTTTGATTACGATCTCATGGGGTTTAGGTTTAGTCTTTGATTGTTTTGTTTTGTTTTTGTCTTTTTTTTCTTTTTTTCTGACTTGTCATGTCAGAAGGTTGGCAAAAACAAACCAGCCTACACATCTTAGGCTCTTCAGCTCCATCAATAAGAAAAGTTAACAAAATTATTCACCAAGCTCCTCATGAAGTCAAATGGTCAATGTCTGTTGCCTCTGATGTACCCACATTACTTGTTTAATCAGTAACATCTTTCCTTTTTTAAAATATATTTTGTTTCTTTTTACAAAGAATATATATACCTTTAATAGACATGGAGTTTGAGATGAATTCTTTAACCACTAGATGAGGTATAAGAGTTACAGAAAAATTTTCTTTTTTTTTCAATTTGTTTTCATATATGTATATGATTATAAACAAAACAAGGGTAAAAGAAACTGAGGAAAAGAAAGAAAAATATCATTATGCATGGTGATACAATCATGTTCAGATGCTTTGGAATCACATTTTCTCCCAAGATGGAGTGAGTTTGATGAACTCAATAATAGCGACTCCTATGTGTGACATAATCTAACGATTAAAAAATTACTAACGAAGAAAGTTCCCTATGGACTACTTCTTTTTCATATTTTTTAAACTTAATATAACTTTCAAAGTTTCGTCAAGAAGTCTAGTGTATCTCGATTTTGCTTTTCTCTCCGATTTTAGACTTGCTTCATTTTCTTTTTATTTTACCTTTTCATTTTAAAGACAATTTTTTAAAATAACTTTACATTAGTTAACACTAAAATTCTCATGCAAAAGTTATATTAGAATTTTAAAATTGTTTCCAGAACTCCATCTGTGCAAATACTTATTGATATGAATACTTTAACTTATCCAAAAATTAGATACAGTTTTCTGTAATTTTTTTATGTTATTTTCCACAAAATTCTATTTTAAAAATATACGTCGATCTTGATTAATATAAATTTCTATTACTCAAAATACCGAAGTAAATCTCCAATTATAATTAAAATGCAATAATAAAAGAATTACATCAAAATTAAAATCTTTTATAATTTAAACCTTCTTAAAAGAAAAACAATGATACACAGAGTTATAGATACTTATCATCTCAAAAGTCCATTTAACATCTCTCATATTTCACCTCACATTACATCTATGAATTTTCTGTCTTTCCGATGTTGGAACATCTCATTGGGAGGTTAAGCAATTTGGACTCTACTAGGCCCTGCTGATTTGATTTGATCCATTTTGGTGGGGTGGTCTGGCATCCAATATTCTCTCCCTTGCCATCATTGCCTGAAAAAACAAAATGCATTAAAAACATGTGTTTCTACAATGCAAAAGAAAAAGCATAATTGGATAGGGTGAAATGTGAACCTGTTTTTTCCAGTTTGTAAGAGCAGTGATAAGGGAAAGGAGAAAGGATTGGAGAATGGAGCCAGCTACTATTCCAATCCAAAGCCCCTTTGCTCTGTAATCTGCCACAAAACCAAGTACAGCACCCACAGGAATTCCAACCAGATAAAAGGCTCCAAGATTCACATAGGCTCCAAGATGTTGCCACCCACTTCCTCTTGCAACCCCTTATTTTTTCAATAGCAGAAGAAGAATGTTGATTACCAACAAAATATGACTAATTAACACACCACCAAATGTTAATGACTCATATATCAGTACTCAAAGGAGAATAACTGACCTGAAAGAACTGATTGCAAACTGTCAGTAAAAACGGAGAGACAAAGCAGAGGGGTCATAACAGCCAAGTAATGAACAACCACATGGTCATTGCTATAGGCATAACCCAACACATGTCTGCAACTGTATAGCACTGCACATACAATCAGACCCTCTGTAACTGCAATCAACATCGTTGCAGAAACAGCCACTGGAACTGCTTTTGAATTTCCTGCTCCTAATTCATTCGAAACTCTGGTGCTGTCACATACAATTCAATTAATGTGTCACTTTTTAGTTACTATGCTTGCAGTATATCTGCATGTCAATATTATAGTTTGATGGAGTGAGAGACAGACCTAACAGCAAACCCAAAGCTAGAGGGTATGGTGAAATGTAATGTGGAGATTTGCAAGCTGACAACATAACAAAAGAAATTAAGTTTTGTTTCATTCAAACAATCATGTTTTTTTTTTTTTTTTTTTTTTTTTTTCTGAAATATATCAAATTTAAAACTACCATATAGATAGGACTGAAGTCTCCAACTTTGGGTTAGGAAAAACTCCAGCCAGCAAAACAAGTATCTCGCAGGCCCACCATTTAAGACTGTAATCAACACAAAAAATTTAAGATAATCAATATTTAATAATATTTATGGTTAATTCATATAATTGAAACATGAAATTTGGGAAGAGAAAAAAAAAAAAAAATAGTTACCAAACCATGACTGCTGAAGGGACAGCAACGCGAAAATACTCTCCAACGCCAAGAAAAACTTTGTTGGAGAAAGGGATGCGTGTTTTGTCACAAGCTGAGGAAAACCTCACAAAGGACAAAAGAATCATCACATTCAACCAAACACAGAAGCTGAAGGCTATTGCGGCGCCGACATGTCCCAATTCCAATTTAAATACTAGGATCCAACATGTTACTACGTGGAAGCACACAACTACAACAGAGCTTACAATCATGGGATAAATCAAACTCTGGGTCTGGAAAAATCGTGCGAGGGGTCTGAAAATTGCAGAACCGAATAAAGCAGGTATGAGGCAAAGGGCATATTGACGAGCATGGAGGGATATTATTGGGTCTTGGTGTAAGAGGATCAATATTTTGTCCATGAAAACCCACAGAACAGTGATTGGGAGAGAAACCAAAGAAAGGGATATAATGGCAGTGTAAGTGTAAAGTCCAAATTTTTCATATTGTTCTGCTCCAAATGCTTGCCCACATAAAGTTTCCAATCCACCAGACATCCCTGACTGCAATGTTAACTCAAATTAATCAAATCACTCATGCACATCATTATAATTGTGATCATTATATTTGTGACAGGAAATATTAGAGATTTTATCAAATCTAACAATTTTGTTATAGTTGTTCTTTTGGTTGAATAGTTAAATGAATTTGAGTAGAAGAGAAAGTGCTTCTCAATAACTCTGCCAATATCTTTTAATTTTCAAGTAATCATGCAAGTCATCAAAAACAATTTGATCAAGTTGATTATACCATATCAACAAAATGGTTAAGAAAAAACAAGAAATGCCTCTGATATAAGAGTTATCAACTTATGTCTGCTCCTGGGATTTGTTCAGTTGCTTATATGATATATCATCTTTTAGTTTTCAATAAATTGTACTTTTTGGTTTTTTACAATTTTTTAACTATAAGTTTGGTTTCATTATCTTTTTACTTTTTTTTAATTTTCTAATTTCGGTAAAATATTCAATTTTACATATTTTTATTTATTTTAGGACTAGTCAAACCTTATAATTAATATATTCATGTTGTATTATAAGAAAGTAATTTAATTAATTAAAATATAAAAAATAAGTAAACGTAGGTAAAATTAAAATTTAAAGCAGAATTAAAATTTATCTTTAAAAAAATGTTTATTTTTATTTAAATACTGTAATTTGAAACAAAAAACATAATGATTAAAAAAGCTTTTAGAATTTTTATCATTTAAGTTTCATAAAGTACCATAAGACACCAAATTTTAACTGTGAAGTGTTCGTTGAATGATGAAATAGGAAATCTACTTACCAAAACACTAAAGCCAGAAACGTTGGTGAAAGCGGTTGCAAGGGCAACACTTGAAAGAGCTAGCTGGTTAAGATGGCCAACCATTACCAATGACACCACTTGCATAAGATATTGCAACACAGTAACAACCACCATTGGAGCTCCTATTCTTACCACCTTCTTCATCTCCTCCCTCATTCCTCTTTTCCATGAACCTTCTTCCATCACTATCAACCTTCTACACTTTTATATGCACTCACTTTCAACGCTTTGCCTCCACCTTTTCCTCTATCATCACAAGAAAGACAACTTTGCATTATCACTCATCCAATCAATCACATATCAAAAACTAGTAAACAAAACAACCATATACAAATCACACTAAAGATAGTATATATAGAGGAAAAATCTCAAACAATAAGAACTGAGCCAAAACTGAGCCAAAACTCACATAAGGAAATGATATCATCTTCAACTCAAAACCTTAAAGTATTGGTTTTGTGGGTCTTCTTTCTTATATGTTTCTCAACAATCTCATTTCCACTCAATATGGGACCTAGACTCACACTTAAATGTCTAACAATCTCCCCCTCAAGTGAGAGTCCCTTCCATATCGGTACACTCCCCCTCAAACACGAGTACCTCACAAACTCTTCACTTGTATCGTCGTTCACACACCTGTACGGGACATACTTGCCTGAAACCTTTGTCAGAAAGACTTTCGATACCGGGATCAAACTCTACTTGTTCAAGTCGCAAATCATGGACTCTGAATTTTCATAAATTACATTTTCATCTAAATCATATGAAAATATATTGTTAGTATCTAAATAACATATAACTTGAGGTTCTTCTCCATGCATAGGTATAATAGAGGATTATTGTATGCAATTTTATCTTGGGCATGCAGATATGTTTTGTTTGGTTAAAACTCATAACCAACTGATCACCAAGTATGATAATATTGGTAAATATTTCTCTTAAATATTAATAATATATTATTTTAAAATTTTCCTTCATATTAAAACTTTATAATAAATAAATAATATAATAACATAATTTGATAATGTCCAATGGAGGGAGTATGATGATTTAGGAATAATTTTATCTTAGTCACACTATGAACGTCAAATGTGTTTATTAGAATCGGACGACAAATATTTTTATTGAAATTGAACTACAATCTTCCAAAATAAAATAAGATTGACTTTAGTCGAATTTTAACCAAGTTATTTCTTCTCTAACAATTGTTGTAAAACTTTATTCATAAAACACCATGAGTAAAGATCCACCTATAAAAGATTTTTGGACAGTGAAAGTCGATCAGATCCACTTCATAAAAAAATAATATATATTTATAAAATATCTTCCATAAAAATTATAAAAATAAAATATTTGTTATACAATTATTCAAATTAATGACATTTGATTGAATTGTAGTAATATGCGGGTATCAAATTTTCATATGATTTTTTTTATTAGTTTGATTGAAATTTAGACCTACCGTATTTTATTTAAAGTGCAATTGAGGAATTATTTACATAATAAAATATAAAAATAAAAGAAATAAGTTTACGCAGATAAAATTATAGTTTTTTTAAATATAAAGACTAAAACTGCAAAAAAAAATTTATATTACAAAATCTGGTATTAAAAATTAAAAAAATTACAGTTAATTAACCTATTCTTAATTATAAAATATTGTTAAATTATTTGCAATTAAACCGGAATAAAATACCTTTTTCTTAAAAAAAAAGTGTCAAATTAAGAGATAGTTTTCTGAATATTCTCATACATTAATATTTTAATTGATAGCATACAGATTCAATGTAACAAAATATTAATAATAAATTACTTACCTATTATTACACAGATTGGGTTGACCTCTCACATTAATTCTGTTTGGGCGTAAAGCCAAACTCCACCCCGTGCAACTAAGCTATTACAAATATATATTATATATAATTTTTATATAAATAAATACGTATATATTTTTCATAAATATAAAGCATAAGACTTGCTTTAATATATTAATTATACTTTTTCGCCAAGCAGTAATTATCATGTGTATTTTTTAAGATTAAATGCTAAAACTAAATTACTCCTTAAACAATGTATCCTAACACAATAAGGTATTTCGACACATTTGATTTGTAATCAAAATTAGATTAATCTTAAACTAAATTAGATTACTCAAATCTAACTTCATTCTCCTTTTATTTTCTCCCTTATTTATTTTGTAATCATTAGGATTTCCCTTATAATTTTGATCAATCAACAAGTAGAAAAATTATTCCATTTTTCCAAAATGTACATAGTATCAAAGTTTTGATCCTAATCATTTGTTCCTGTGATTTTCAAATATTTAACCAATTGTTTCTGTATGTATTGCATAAACTGGTTAAAGGACTAACCTGTCTTTTTATTATTCTTTTGTTATCCGTGGTTCTTATTTATGTATTATGTCATTAATTGATTTAAAGAAGAAGGTGTTGTAGACTATATTATTTGAAAAGCCATTTTTAAATTATGTAATTCAAAAGTTATTTTTTATCAATATTTTTATATTATGTAATCCAAATAGATTGTGTAATCTAAATCTTTTTTATAAAAATAAATAACTCCGGAATAGCCAACTGAAAGTTTAAAAAAGAATCATGAATCGTACAATTTAAAAATAATATCTGGAAAAAATTATTTTGAATTATGAAATGTAAAAGTTAAATAAGAATTATTAGTGATGATTATTATTTGTTTAAATCGGAGATGCAGGTGAATAATAAAGAATAAAGAATAAAGATAAAGTACCTTAGATGGGAGGGAAGAGCGTACTGCTAGCAAAGAGAGCTTGAGGCTGCACTGTGCCTTCTGTGTTATCTTTTCTCTAATATTTATATTATAACATAAAATAAAAATAGAGTGTTGTTTGGTTTATTAAAGGGTTTTTTTTTTCTCCTTCTAATGTATTTTTTTTACATTAATGTCTAAAATGGGTAAAAAAAATATATTTATCAGAATGAGTGTCAACTAGATAGGATTTCAAATTAATGAATCCTTTCACCTATCCATGATTTTAAATTGGTCAAATATAAATGACATATTGTTTCAATTAAAGACATTAATTAAAATAGTCAATCATTTTTTAATTATTTGACATTATGTTTGTTAAGTTTAACAATTAATAAAAAAATTAATAATAATAATTACATAATAATAATTAACAAAATTGTAAAAAGAAAATTAAGACATACAAATTTATTTTAAATTAAAATAAAATAATAGAATGATAATAATAATAATAAGAATAATTTTAATTAAAATCATATGAATTTTAATTTAAACAGTAATAATAATAATTTTAATTAAATTCATACAAATTTAATTTAAATGATAATAATAATTATGAAATAATAATAATAATTAAATTCATACAAATTAAATTAAAATAATAATAATAATATTTAGGAATAATAATAATAATATAATGATTATTTTCTAAGAAATAATAATAATAGTAATATTCTAACTAATCTAATTAAAACAATAACAATAATAAAGATTATTATAATAATAATAATATAATAACTTTTATAAATAAAGAAAATAATATTTAATAATATAATATTAACTATTCAGTCACAGACACTCTAACCATTAGAGTATCAACTATTTATAACATCATAATAAACTAACATAATCAAATTAAGATATACCAATTTATTTTAAATTAAAACAAAATAATATAATGATAATAATAATAAAAAGAATAAATTAATAATTTGATTTAAAAGAACAATAATAATTAAGTGATTAAATATTTAATGTAAAAGTAACTAAATTGATTGAATTAAAGTAATGACACGTAATATTCTTATTATTATTATTATTATCATTATGTTATTTTGTTTTAATTTAAAATAAATTTGTATGCTTTAATTTTTTTGTTAATTATTATTATGTAATTATTATTATTAATTTTTTATTAATTGTTAAACTAATAAACATAGTGTCAAATAATTAGAAGATGATTGCAAAAAGAGAAAAGATTTTAATTAATATCTTTGACCAACCTGAAATTATGGATAGGTGAAAAGATTTATTAATTTGAAATCCTATATAACTGGAAGAATTTACTCATTTTGGTATATAATTTTTTTTATCCATTTTGAGCATATAAATAATTACACCATAATAGAAAAAAAAAGCCTAAATTTAAATAATTAATGTTAGAACTTTATTCTCTTTTATAAGAATTACTTTAAAGTCAAACTGTTTTTTAATTAACTAATAAATAGTGTTAACACGTTTACTTTAACAGTGTAAAGCAATTAAATATTAGAAATCACTGTCATACTTTATGTCTAGATGATGAGGTATTGAAACTAATATAGATTTGCCTCATGTATGCCACAGTTTACTTGTGATGGCTAATTATACAAGAGTATCATATTAGAGTTGAATAAAATGCGATATTATAAATTATATATTGATTAATTTGAAGATAACTATGTAATAAATTTATTGTTTAATCCTTGGTTGTAATATAAAAGAATATCAGAAACAATTTTTTTTTAAGAACAAAAGGAAGAGTGGAAAGGATGTAAAATGTGGAGAGATCAAAAGCCAATGACTCTAGTTGTTGTTAAAGGGAAAAACAAAACACGGTGAGTTTTTATAAATTAAAAAAAAAAAAAAACTTGTGTTTTCTAAAAGGAAAAAAAAAATGTTTAGAATACGTTAGATGAATACTACCTTAGTAAATTGGATATGTTCTTTTTGTCTTATAGACAACGTGGTAAAAATTGGAACTCGTAAAACTAATGCCCGTTTAAATACGAATATTATGAAAAAAATTACATTTATCTACAGTTAAAATATATAAGTAATAACTATTGTTATTGTTTATATTATTAATATTATTATTTTTATCATCATTATTATAATTATTTATTTAGATTACTATTTATTATTATTATTATTATTATTATTATTATTATCAAATTCAGGTCTTATGAATACGTATGAAATATGTAGTCATCACATCGTAGACACTTTATCATAATAGTATTATTATTATTCCATTAATAATAATAATATTACTAATAATAATCATAATAATAATATTATTATTAATAAAATATTAATCATATTAATAACAACTTTAATCATATTAATAAAATATTAATAATAACATTAATCATATTAATAAAAATAGTAATTATAATAATAAATATTAATAATGTTAATTTAATAACAATAATAATAATAATATATATAATAATGATGATGATAATGTTAATAACAATATTATTATTAATAATATAAATAATATTAATGCAAAAAATAATCATAACATTAATATTAATATTAGTAATAATAGTAATAATAATAATAATCTCAATAATAATAATAATAATATGAATGTTAATAATAATATAAATATTAATAATGTGTAATAATGATAATGATGACCACCTACAAATACAAATCACACATAAATATCACACCCTCCTATCCAGGTTTATGAGTATCATTCATTTACATAAAAGTTTATTAAAGTAGTATAAATAATTGAAAACTTCAAAAATATCCATTACTTATTAGGTATGCATTTATTGTCCTATTTAGACATCATTTTAAGAGTTGAAATCTACTTGGAGGCCCATTTTTGGATGAAATTCTAGAAAGACAACTTCAATACCATAAAGGAATGTTGGCCAAAAAACAAGAAGAAGATATCTCAACACATAAAAAGTTCTTAAAATCTTCTACGATTTATCTTTCTTTTTCCATCAACAATATAATTTTTTTTTTTCCATCTACACATTTTAAAATTATATAAATTCTATGTATTACAATTTTTATGCTCAAATCTACTGGTTAGTTGTGATTGTCAAACTCATAACGTATTACATCTATGAATTTTCTTTCATTAATTTATCCGTCTCTCCGATGTGGAACATCTCTTTGGGCAAACCATAATTAAGCACTGCTGATGTGATTTGATCCATTTTGGTGGGGTGGTCTGGCATCCAACATTCTCTCCCTTGCCATCATTGCCTGAAAAAAAAAATGCATTAAAAACATGTGTTTCTACAGTGCAAAAGAAAAAGCATAATTGGATAGATTGAAATGTGAACCTGTTTTTTCCAGTTTGTAAGAGCAGTGATAAGGGAAAGGAGAAAGGATTGGAGAATGGAGCCAGCTACTATTCCAATCCAAAGCCCCTTAGCTCTGTAATGTGCAACAAAACCAAGTAAAGCACCCACAGGAATTCCAACCAGATAAAAGGCTCCAAGATTCACATAGGCTCCAAGATGTTGCCACCCACTTCCTCGAGCAACCCCTTATTTTTTCAATACCAGAAGAAGAATGTTGATTACCAACAAAATATGACTAATTAACACACCACCAAATGCTAATGACTCATATATCAGTACTCAAAGGAGAATAACTGACCTGAAAGAACTGATTGTAAACTGTCAGTAAAAATAGAGACACAAAGCAGAGGGGTCATAACAGCCAAGTAATGAACAACCACATGGTCATTGCTATAGGCATAACCCAACACATGTCTGCAGCTATATAGCACTACACATACAATCAGACCCTCTGTCACTGCAATCAACATCGTTACAAAAACAGCCACTGGAACTGCTTCTGAATTCCCTGCTCCTAATTCATTCGAAACTCTGGTGCTGTCACATACAATTCGATTAATGTAACACTTTTTTAGTTACTATGCTTGCACTATATCTGCATGTCAATATAATAGTTTGATGAAGTGAGAGACAGACCTAACAGCAGCCCCAAAACCATAGGGTATGGTGAAATGTAATGTGGAGATTGTCAAACTGACAACATAACAAAAGAAACTAAGTTTTGTTTCATCTAAACAATGGTTTCTTTTCTGAAATATATCAAATTTAAAACTACCATATAGATAGGACTGAAGTCTCCAACTTCGGGTTAGGAAAAACTCCAGCCAGCAAAACAAGTATCTCGCAGGCCCACCATTTAAGACTGTAAGTAATCAACACAAAAAATTTAAGATAATCAATATTTAATAATATTTATGGTTAATTCATATAATTGAAACATGAAATTTGAGAAGAGAAAGAAAAGTTAGTTACCAAACCATGACTGCTGAAGGGACACCAAAGCGAAAATACTCTCCAACGCTAAGCAAAACTTTGTTGGAGAAAGGGATGCGTGTTTTGTCACAAGCTGAGGAAAACCTCACAAAGGACAAAAGAATCATCACATTCAACCAAACACAGAAGCTGAAGGCTATTGCGGCGCCGACATGTCCCAACTCCAGTTTAAATACTAGGATCCAACATGCTACTATGTGGAAGCACAGAACTACGGCAGAACTTAGAATCATGGGAAAAATCAAACTCTGGGTCTGGAAAAATCGTGTGAGGGGTTTGAGAATTGCAGAACCAAATAAAGCAGGTATGAGCCAAAGGGCATATTTACGAGCTTGCAAGGATATTATTGGGTCTTGGTGTACGAGGATCAATATTTTGTCCATGAAAACCCACAGAACAGTGATTGGGATAGAAACCAAAGAAAGGGATATAATGGCAGTGTAAGTGTAAAGTCCAAATTTTTCATATTGTTCTGCTCCAAATGCTTGCCCACATAAAGTTTCCAATCCACCAGCCATGCCTGACTGCACAATTAACTCAAATTAATCAAATCACTCACATGATTATATTGCAGACAGTTTGGTGTTTAGATTTTCCCTGAGATGCACTTATTTTGTGACATCAGACACAATAAGATTTCAAGTAACTAACTAGATTTCAAGTAACCATGCAAGTTATAAGAAAAAATTAATCAAGTTCATTATGCCATATATCAAAATATTAAGAAATAAAATATGTGTTTTCTCTCCTAAAGCGTCTAAAGTTTACTTATAGTCATTCTAAAGTAAATATTCTTTAGTCTTTCTGATTTTAAAATACATACTCTATTTTGTCTTTTAAATGTCATCTAAAATCATTGTTGTCTTTGAATAAAGTGTTAACTAAATGCCTCAAATGATGAAAATTCTTCAAAATTAAAAATATACAAAAATAATTAGAAGAAATAAGTTAAGTTTTAAAAATTCTAGAGAGAAAAAGACATATTTTACTGAGAATAAGCTCTTTGTTTGAATAATATAAAACTGAAGTATATTATAAATTTAGTGTTTTTAATTGGATTTTTTAAAAAAGATTTTATTCTCTTAAAACACTTAAAATATTTCTTGTTTTTCCTCTAAATATCAATATCTTACTATTTCATTTGCTGTCAACACGATATCATTTGATTTAAAATTTTTTTTTTTCTTATTCTTCTTCCTTCCTATTTTACTTAATCTTTAACTTTTAAAGAAAAAACATTACCCATAATCAATTACAATTAGAACATATTTGGTCTATTATCAATTGTATCATACTTATGTAAACAATATATTTACTGTCCATAATAATAATAATAATTTATTATGTAGAGTTTGTACACTAAAACATGATCATATGTAATTTATGATAGACTATTTATTTCATATGAAAGAATATATATTTTTGACTTATTTGTTCTTAAATCTTTCATGAACTCGTAAAACTACATATGATTCTCAAATTCATCTACTTCCATGTTTATCGATGATAAAGCCAAGGTAAAAGGTAGAATAATGAAGAAATAGAAAACCTACTTACCAAAACACTGAAGCCAGAAACGTTGGTGAGAGAGGTTGCAATTGCAACACTTGAAAGAGCTAGCTGGTTAAGATGGCCAACCATTATCAATGACACCACTTGCAGAAGATATTGCAACACACTAGCAACCACCATTGGAGCTGCTATTCTTCCCACCTTCTTCATCTCCTCCTTCATTCCTCTCTTCCATGATCCTTCTTCCATCACTGCCATCTTCCTCCTCACATCAACTTTCTACACTTTTTTATCATCACAAGTAAGACAACTTTGTGATCACATCTCACAAAACTTATAAACAAAACAACCATATACAAATAGTAAAGAGAATCTGTGCCCATAATGTAGATCATTTGAAGGCTATATAATTAATGACTCAAGATACTTTTAAACAAACAGCATGCATGCATTATTAAAAGCTAAATGACATGGACTGGATCAGAGTGATGTTGTGTATATATATATTACCGAATATGGAGCATGCAAACTGGCAAAGATAATATATTGTATTCTATGAATGAACATGACATGCTTATATGAAGCCTTTGTGATGTAAACGATTTAATAGCAATGGTAGGACCTTCAGCTGCCCTCTATAGTCATCTTCATTTCATATGGAATCTATTTTTTTGTTGGGACCAATAGAAATTATATTATTATTTGTTGGGACCAATAGGAATTATATTAGTAATAATTATTATTTGTTTAAATGCTTAGTTTTTCTTCTTAATTTTATATTTACCATTTTGGTTTTCTTCTTCTTCACTCATTTCACGCTTTGGATCTTAAAAAACCTTTCATTTTAGATTACAAAATCTCATATTAAAAAAAAATCACAGTTAACCTTAAATTATTTGTAATTAAATGAGAATAAAATATCTTTTGGTAAACAAAAAAACGTGTTAATCAAGAGACAGTTTTCTGAATATTCTCATACATTAATATTTTAATTGATAACGTAGAGATTCAATGTAACAATATCTTAATAATAAATTACTTACTTGACCTCTCAAAGATTCTTTGGGTTGACCTATCTGTTTGCGCGTAAAGCCGAACTCCCCCCACTGCAAGTAAGCTATTATTACAAAAAAAATTATAATTTATATATTTTTCATAAATATAAAGCACAAGACTGGCTTTAATATAATAATTATACTTTTCCTCCACTTCTTTCACTAAGCAGTAATTATCATGTGTATTTTTTATTAATTTTTTTAAGATTGAATGGAATCGGGAATTTGTAATATAGTAATTTAAACTCTCTAAAACTAAATTATTCCTTCAATAATGTATCCTTCCACAATATGGTATTTCGGACCATTTGATTTGTAATCTAAATTAGAGTTAACCTTAAACTAAATTAGATTACTCAAATCTAATTTCATTCTCTTTTATTTTCTCCCTTATTTATTTTGTAATCATTAATGGTAATTAGGATTTCTCGTATAATTGTGATCAATCAACAAGTAAAAAAATTGTTCCATTTTCCTAAAATGTACATAGGATCAAAATTTTGGGCTACTCAATCCTTTTGATGACTTTCACATATTTGACAATTTTTTCTTCATTTTCATAGTTTTCATGTGTACGTCATGGGTGGTTAAAAGAAAAAACTACCCTTTTTTTGTCCCATTCCTATTGTTATGGTCACTATCTCCTTGTCATCTCACTCTAATCTATTTATTGTGTCCTTGATGGACAAAGGAATAAAGTATTCTGATGGTGCTCTTCAAAAAAGATCCTTTTAAATTATGTAATTTGAAAATTATTTTTTATGTAAAAAAGATTTCGTATTGTGTAATTTAGAAACACTTTCAGATTACACATATCATGCAATTATGAAGATTTTTAATTAATCTGAACATTTTTAATGAAAGAAGACTTATGAATTGCATAGTCTAGATATAACATCATATATTTTCCTAACTATAAATATTTATATATTTATTATAGTATTTTAAAATAAATTTTTTTAAAAATAATTTAATAGAAATATCTTATTATAATTATAAAATAAAATAAAATTTCTCTAATTCTTACTGAAGAGTCATGCCATTTATCAAATCTCTACTTATCATTGCAGATTAAAAAAAACAAAACAAACACCATACAAAAAGAAGGATAACCAAACAATAATAAACCAAGCTTTTATAATTCATTTCATACATCACATTATTAACATATCACACTCATGTCACAACACTTATGTGACATGGTTAATTCATATGATATGATTCAATCGGTATGGAAGAAAAAAAAAGCAACACCAGCCATTTATTACTATAATTAATAATTTATCAATTCCTAAGTTTTTATTAATGTACGTAGAATTATTTTAGGAAGAGAAATATGTGGAGAAAGTGAGTGGCATATATTTGAATTATTAGCTTATATAAGGTCAATAGTAAACATTGAATAATATCACTCTCATTTCAATATTTCTCTTTGCCTTATTATTTCAACAATTTGGTATCAGAGCCATATGCTTTTTGGCTTGTGGTGAGCAACCTATTGTTAAGATGAGTGATCTACAAATTGTTGGCGGTGTTAAGAAACTTAACAACCAGAACAACTACAATTCTTAGTCTACTTGCATTATGTCATACATGTAAGGTCAAGACTTGTGGGATGTCGTCAATGGTAGTGAAGCAACGCAACCTGAGGCTGAAGATGTGCATGGGACGTTGCGAAAGTGGAAAATTAGAACAGGCAAAGCCATGTTCGTTTTGAAGACGACGGTTGAAGAGGATGTGTTGGAACATATCCGGGATGCGAAAACTCCCAAAGAAGCTTGGGATACGTTCGCTAAATTGTTCTCCAAGAAGAACGATACAAAGCTCCAGCTCTTAGAAAATGAATTGTTGTTAGTGGCGCAACGCGACATGACGATTGCACAATATTTTCATAAAGTGAAGTCATTATGCCGAGAGATTTCTGAGTTAGATCCAGAGGCTCCTATTGGTGATACTAGGATGAAGCGGATCATCATATATGGTTTGAAGCTAGAATTTAGGAGTTTTGTTGCTGCTATACAAGGATGGCAAACTCAGCCGTCACTTGTTGAATTCGAAAATTTGCTAGCTGGTCAGGAAGCCCTCGCTAAGCAAATGTGAGGAGTCTCGTTAAGGAAGGAAGAAGAGGCACTCTATGCCAATAGAGGCAGAAGGAATTTCAAGCAGCATGCCACAAGTGGCTCAAGAAAGCATAATGGCAAGGCGAGAAATCATCAAGACGAAGGAAGCGTTCGTGAAGAAGGCACTTCGAAGAATCAAAATAGCGGTAAAAAGTTTGAAGGAAACTGTTACAATTGCGGAAAGAAGGGTCACATGGCAAAAACCTGTTGGTCAAAGAAAAAGTCTGTAGAGAGTAATGTGGCTGCTTCCAAAAGTGAAGATGAATGGGATGTTGAGGCATTATATGCTGCAGAAGAAGAAGAGTTAGCTTTCAAAGCAACAACGTCGAAACAGGTTGACTATGAGAAAGATTGGATCGTTGACTCGGGATGTTCAAAT
>Ga0209700_104466_pt1 | contig 25178 bp, 13 predicted proteins | sample SiratroredBW_FD_187528 | JGI IMG/M metagenome (GOLD analysis project Ga0209700, IMG submission 187528) | Root nodule microbial communities of legume samples collected from California, USA - Siratro red BW (SPAdes) (version 2) | ecosystem: Host-associated > Plants > Roots > Nodule | place: USA...
ATATATATATATATATATATAGAGAGAGAGAGAGAGAGAGAGAGAGATTGATTCCATTTATAAAACAAATAATAGAAAACTAAAACTGGATAGAGATGAAGTTTTTGAAAATTTTGAGAAAAAAAAAATTGTGATGCTAAAATTAGTTTATGTATTAATCAATTTATACAAAATATTTTATTTATTTATTTTACAATCATAATTTCAGTTGATGATTAAACTAGTTTTATTTTATTAAAAAATATTTCACTTTATTGTTTTTAGTTTTTTTCTAAAAGGTATTTATGTATAAATTTATTGAATATATCTTAACTCTAAAATTTCCTAGCAATTATTCGCATGTATATAAATTATGTTAGACAAAAATAAAACGTGGCGTACAAAAATAAGATAAATAACACATTGGCACTGCAACCATGATCTCATGACACGGAGGAAAAGATGATTTTGAGTTTTGCAACAAATTGGATGCATTCGACACGGTTAAGGATGAAAATTGGGCAATTCTTTTTTGTATTTATCAAAAGTAAATAATTTTTTTTATTAAAATAAATAAATTGTGTAATCGAGGTACAATTTCATTAAAGAAATCCTACACAATTTTAGAAAAGAAAAGAAATCATGCTAAGATGATAGGATTTTAATTTTTTTAATTTTAAATTTAAGAAAATAATATAAAATAATTAAAAATCTATTTTCATTTAACTTTTCAGTAATAATTTTTTTAGTGTATATTTAATAATGGAGTCATTATATTGTATAAAATTATCGAAAATTTTATGTTATTAAAATTTATGGCAAAATTTTAAAATGATTACAACTTTTTAAGTATTTTATTTATATTTATTTGAACTATATGTAGAGATTATTAGATGAGATAAATATGACATAAATTAATAGTTATCTTGTAGTGTCATCTTTTAAAATGTCAAAAAATGTTATTTGAGAAAAAATTAAAGGTTTTTTTGTAGTCAATTAAAATCATGTAAATGCATAAATTTTTGTATTTGAAAAGTCACAATGCTGAGATGAAAGAATGAAAGACAAAAATGATGGTGAGATATAAAAAACTACTTATCAAATAATAAATATGGTGGAATATAACAAACTACTTATCAAATAATAAATATATGTATAATTTATAATAACACTTGAGTTTAGAATATTCTTTCCGTGACATATATAACAATTGGGTAGTGAAAGATGCTAAATAATTGAACATTTACAACATATAGTAATTTTCATAGCCTAATCCTAAACTAGCTCTCAATCTCAAGAAACATGTTAAATCACAATAAAGTGGAGTATTACGTAAGCACGTGCCTATTGCCTTGTTTGAGTTTTTTTAGAACAAAACTAGTATTACCTGGGTAAATATTATATTTCTACAATTTGAGTCCTATAACCTTAATATTTCTATAGTTACTCACAATGTTAATAATATTTAGGATAGAATATATATCTTTGTTAACACCATCACTAAAATATTAGACTTTATACAACTATGTATAACTAAGTTGCTATATTTTCTACATTGTGACGAATGCTTTATGTGTCTTTTATGAATAGATACTTTTTGGGCATTTCTAACAATATTAATTTTGATTCAAATTTTGGTATTTCTAATTTTCAACAAACAAGAGAACTAAAAAGCTCTTTTCTATAACATTTTTCCATTTCTAATTTCTATTTTAGGTTCAGAATTATAACAAGAAGATTGTGAAAATATATACAATGGTTATGTAACAAATAAGAGAAATACAAGTATCAATATGAACTTTAGGTAAATGAAACAAAATGGAGACCACAACAAGTAACAAATATGGGTAAAATATGGATAAATAACGTAGAAGCAGATACTACAATAGACGTACCCCAGGGTGGGAGAGGAAATTGATGTACGAAAATTGTTTATAATTACAAGTTTTTAATTGTATCTTCTTCTAGATATTTTTTTTAATATATATAAATTGATTTTACAAAATCATTAACTTTTAGTAGTGAAACTTAACATGTGTTTTCATTAAAAAATTGTTTTCTATTTTTTTATAAATTCAAGAATGTTACAGAGTCAATAACTTTATATGAAAATTTGAAGATTGGACTATTAAATTATAAGTTTATATTAACATGATTGTTGATATCACTTTTTTAAAATTGAACGATAGTAACAAGGTGATCAAATGATTCATATTTAATTGTATTTTAAAGATATATATATATATATATTACATCAATTTCGAATTTGGACAAACAAAATTTAAAATAAATATAGAATTATATATAATTTATGTGATAGAGACCTTTTAACTACAGTGAGTTATAGAAAAATATGATAAAATTTAAATATATTAAATGGTAATTTGATTTGTCATCAACATTTTTCCAAAATTCACCACATTAAAATTTATTTTCACATAAATCATATATATTAATCTAAAACTTTTGTATGTCATATTTATTTAGTTCAAAATTGACATAATGTATATTCTTCAAAATGTACTAAAACATAAATTATTCGATAATATTACTGTTGTTGTTTAATCTTATCAAAAAATTACAAAAAGAAACACGGTTATTTAAAATTATAATCCATGGAATTTACTTAAGAAGTTATTAATAGTGTAATATTTGGTAAAGATTATATTGGTGTAATTTAATCCCTCCCATAAAGGAGATATCAAGTTTAGGAAGATATTAAATTACATTAGTGTAACTTTTATTAAATATCACACTAATAAATATCTTTCAATTAAATTATATATATATATATATATATATATATATATATTCACAATTAAATTAAAAATTAATTTTGACATAAATCACACAAATGCTTATATTAATATAAAATTATTTAATGTCTTTATTTATATCAAAATCAACATAAAGTTACATTTTTTAAAAAATATATATTTAAGTGAATCATTTAATCATTGGTCAATTTTGAGAAAAATTGACAAGGATAATTATAATAATACAAAATTATAGTTTAATAGTTAGATAAACGAAATTTACTATTGAAAGTCTCACATTTGATAAAAGTTAAAATAATGTAATTTGATTTCTTCCTTATATTACATGTAATAAAATATGGAGATATTAAATAAGACTTGAGTAACCTTACACTATTCAATATCTTTCAATTGAATTCCATCTACAATCTTTAAAAATGAAATAATGGATTATAAAAAATAAAATAAATATTTTGAAAGAAATACTTAGATGAAAAATCATTGCATACTCTTGATTTTGGCATTTACAAACACAAAAATTAAAACACATATACGAAATGTATAACATAGATTCATGTGTAAAGTTTCATATGAAAGTTTTCACGGTTCTTCTGTATATTTTTCAGTCGATTTAAGGATATAAATGTTCTAATCATTAATATTTTATTCTTCGTACAATGTTTTGAAACAAAATAAAAACTCACTAAGATTTGCACAAAGAAAGGAAAACACTAGTATCTAAAACTCCATTGTTATACATTTACTAAGTTGATTTTAGAGAGGATAAAAATAAATTAAAGTGGTTAAGTACAAAAGGGTTTGTAAATTTACAATTCGATACCTTTTCGTGATATTTATCATAGTATCCCAAATTTTAATTAATGATGAGATGGTTTAGACAAAAAAGGAAACAAATCACTCAAGGTTTGCAATTTTGAATTTGAAATCATCCCTGGTCAACACAGTTTACAATATCTATGTACATTATAATAATTTTTAAATTTGTATGTTTTCAAGAACAAACATAGAAAAGGCCAGACATTTATGAGTAAAAATTTAGAATATGAAATAAAAATAAAAATTAAAAACAGAAGTAAACGGATTCTAAAGAAAAAATTTAACATAAAAAAAAAAACATCAATTACATTCTATAATCCATGGGATGTTACTTGTAGCTAAATAAATATTAATGACATTCGTTACTTATGAATAAAACAGTAAAGAAACAAAAAAAAGTGATAAATTAAATAATTTTTTATTGTATGTTCATGAATACATAATAAAAATATAAAATATACTTAAAAAATACCACCACTAAATGCTTTTTCACGTCTTTCTGATAATAAATTTTTTAATTCCAAATAAATAGTAAAAAACGTAAGAAGTAACAAAGTAAATATTTATTAATGTATGTTCGTAAATACTTCATAAAAATGTTAAATTTATTTTATTGAATATAAATATTTTAATATATTTATGCAGACCATAAAAAATCTCACAAATTAATAATAGTTGTCTCCATTTCTTATGCAACACCCACTCCTTCCTATATTCTATTCATAACTCTCATCATTCATCCATCCACTTTCCTTAATCTTTCATTCCAGATCTCTCTTACCTTCTTCTTCCTCTCTGTGACCCTTTTCTTCCATCATTGTTGTTGTGTCTGTATAAGCCTGATCTTTGTGTTTTTTCTTTCTTGTAAAACATTTCCATCGCAAGGTATGTACTGGGTTTTTGCTTGAATTGATCTTCCATCTTTTGATGTCTCAAAGCTTTTGACTTTCTAGATTGTAGTGCCTGATTTGCTCTGTTGATGGTGGATTGCGTTGCAGCTTTCCATTTGCCCTCTTGTGACCAACACAAAGATGTTCTGAACACCAAGATAATGATTTTTTTGTTGTTATGTATGCCAGCATTTAATCAGTTTTTTCATTATTTCTTTTAGTTGTTGTTGATCCGAGTGAAATGTTGTGCTTTCATGTTCATAAATTTATAAATCACTTAATAAATATGATATTTATCTTGTTTGTTTTGCTGGATATTTAGTTTCGATTACTCTTTTGTCTTGCTAATTCATCTGATGCAATCAAATTTTAATAACACCCATCAGATTTGTTTGACATGTCCATGGCTTCCTTTGTTGAAAGGAAGAAAGGCCAGTTTTTGTTTTTGTTTTTTTTCCATTGTACAAAAAAATGGGAAGAAGGACATATATGCATAGGGGATAATATATATTTTCTTTGCCAGTTTCCGAACTACTCAAACTGATGTAGGCAAAATCCATTCATTTTTTTCTTTTTCTGGGGAATTCATTATACCATTGTAACACTTCTAACCTTTCTTTTTTATTGTTACAATTTGGTTATATAACAATTGATGGACATTTATTTATTCATATAACAAACTTTCTCAAATATGATTCTGCATAAGAATGGCTTCCCTAGATGCTTTATGTGATTATTTAAGTGAATATTAGGCCACATTTCAGAGATATTGTTGTTGGAGGTTAGACACCTACTGCTGAACTGTTTTTGTTTATGATTGGTAGTGAATATATCTGCCGTGAGTGATCCATGTTTGGGGTTTCAACACATTTGAGAGCTTAACATAATTGTTCTCCTTTATTCGAGCTTGGGTCTAGCTTATGAGACCGTAGGTGGAGTGAAGATGGATGTGTGGCCACTGAAGGAAGGACAAGATAAGGAATGATTGAATACGAAGAGATATTAGCATAACTTATTGAGGAAAAGAAGATAGAAATTCGGTATGCAAAGAAGTCCACTCGAGGCATTGGTGAGGAGTGTAGATGACATGATTTTTAGCTCCATGAGAAGCAGTAAAGAGAGATCAAAAAGGACATTGGACAAATTAAAAGGGATTTCATGGTGAATAACATACTTGATAGTTTGGTTTTTAACTAAGCCCCGTCATGTTTTTTGATCCATGTATCCAGCCTTGCTTAGTGGGATAAGGCTATTGTTGTTGAAAATCAATATAAGATTTTGTTGAACTCTAAAACTTGTTATTGTTTGAAACTCAACTCAACATTTGCTTCCAAGGAATGTCTGCATTAACTTCTTAAAAGCAGAACTCTTTTAGTTGATGGTTTGGTCTTTATTTCATTAAAGAAGCTAAATTTATTAAGCTGCTTTGAAATTGTGTTTGCCTAAGTTTCTGCTTCTAAGCAGAAGAAAAACCCAAAAAGGGCTTGAGAAGTGTATGATTAATTGTACTTATCTTTACTACAAATCACTTTTCTTGGTATTACCGAACTTGCAAATAACTCTGCTTTGGAACTTTAGATTTTAATCTTAAGAAGTATATGATTTTAATCTTAAGAACTTTAGATTTTCCTTTGTATTTGTGAAAATATTTCACCTAGATATTGATGAAAGTAAATATTTATTTTGTCATCTTCAAATATTTTATTTTTCCACATTTGCACTAAATGCTAAACAATTAACATTGGTTTCGACCCAAACATTAGTTTCTAAATATTTGCAACTCAACCTTGAGATGGAATTTGTCTATTTTCATCATTTTGTTTGAACATGTAGGTACATTGGTATATTGATTTTTATGTTCTTTTTCACTAAATTACTTGACAAGTAGGAGATAGAAGTATCGTCACAGCAAAACCAACTTATAAGTATACCTCACTAGACCATCAACTCTCCTAAACTTATAAGCTAAATAGTAAAAAGTATTGTGCTAATGTGTTTTTCGGTGCTGTAACATTTTGTGTTAACTTTTATATAAAGTTGATGCTGAGTTTTTCCTTTAACCTTTTCTTCTAGATAATATTTGGGAGCTTCACTAATATTCTTTCGAGGCTACATACTTGAGCTAGGCAATCACATATCCAGGGATAATGTTTGGAGGCAACAATGGAAATCGCTTGCTTCCTGTTTTCTTGGATGAGACTCAATTTCGGCATCAAACAAATGCGTCAAATCAGTTGCAGTTGTTTGGAAATTGTAAGTTTTCGCTTTTCTTTACTCATGTAACTAAAATTTTTCACTAAATCATTTCAATGTGGTTGTTAAACAGGTTATCTCCGTTTTCATCCACTTACGTTTTTTATATTTTTCTGGTTTAAGATTTTTACTCAAATTCTACTTTCCTTCTTGTACTCTCAACAATTCTATCCTCTTGTTGCTGTTGGTAATAGGCATATTTATATCATCTCCCTTCCTTTTTTGTACTATGATGGAATGCCTTATGAACTTCGTCTTGGCTACTTGTATGGATGTTTTGCATGCATTGTTTGCATGTGACACCTAATTTCGTCGGACATAATCGATGCTGACATGTGTGCCTACTTATCCTGCACTCTTTCTCTTATGTTTTGGTTTTGAAGCACAAGAATGTAACGGTCGTAGACATGAAATTTATTTTTCTTGGAACTAGGGGTACCCTTTCTTTACTTGTATCTTGTACTGTGTTTGACCAACAAGCTACTGATTGAGTATACTTGCCATTGCTAGCACTGAAATTCCTATTTTGTGTTGTGAATTTAGAAATTATTACATATTTGTTTGGATTTATCATTTAATGCAGTTCCTTAAATTACCATATAAATTATTTTGTATGTTCTTTAATATCTTTAGTATTTTGTCCATAGTTTTTTTCCTTATCACTGAATGATAGTCAAGCAATATCCCTTGTGCAGTACAAGCTGGATGTAGTGTTGACCCAGTTAATTACTTCGGAAATGAGCATGTCAGCTCCATGATTCAGCCTAATAAACGCAGCAAGGAAATGGAAGATATATCAAAACAAAGACTTCAGATTTCCTCAAATTACAATGTCAATCAAAAGGATGCTGCTCGATTAGCAAGTGTTCAAAATCCCAACCCTGTGTCAACAGGATTGAGGCTTTCATATGACGACGATGAGCATAACTCATCTGTTACTTCCGCAAGCGGCAGCATGACAGCCACACCGTCTATCATATTGTCTCTTGGTGATAATATCAGAACTGAACTTGATAGGCAGCAAGAAGAGTTGGATCAGTATATTAAACTTCAGGTAATATATGAAGATAGCTATTACTTTTTGAACTCTTCATCCAAAATGTTTAAATCCTTGAGTAATGTGATGGTGATAGTGTAATGAAAAAGTTTTTGAATGTTTGTTTTTTCTATTGCACAAAGATATATGAACTAGAAGTTATACTTTACTTATGGTATTATCAATTTTGTAATTCTTGGTTCGCACCCTTCTGAAATGCTATTCCAATTACTTTAACACAGAAGGAACAGTTGTCAAAAGGGGTGAGAGACATGAAGCAAAAACACATTACTGCTCTTCTCTCCTCCGTTGAGAAAGGTGTTTGCGCAAAGCTAAAGGAAAAAGATGTGGAGATAGAAAACATGAACAGGAAAAACAGGGAGCTGGCAGAAAGAATAAAGCAGGTGGCTATTGAAGCACAAAGCTGGCATTACAGAGCAAAGTATAATGAGTCAGTTGTCAATGCATTAAGGAACAACCTACAGCAGGCAATTTCACAAGGTGCTGAACAAGGAAAGGAAGGGTTTGGAGATAGTGAAGTTGATGATGATGCCTCTAATATAGATCCTAGTAACTTCCTAAACATACCGGGTGCGCCTATAAACTCTACTCACAAGAGCTACCAAGATGCACAGAATCTGACTTGCAGAGCTTGCAAGGCAAAGGCGGTTTCCGTGTTGTTGATGCCTTGTAGGCACCTGTGCTTGTGTAAGGATTGTGAGGGATTTATCAATGTTTGTCCCGTTTGCCAATTGATAAAAACTGCAAGTGTTGAGGTGTATCTGTCTTAACTTACGAGGTGTAAGTATTAAAACAAGAACGGGATATAAGTCACTGTTTTCTTTGTGTGATTAATCTACCTAAAGTTCTTAATGTTCAACTCCAAGTAATTTGTGTCTATAATAAAACTTGACAATGTCTAAGGATATTATTTGTCCTCTATCTCAGGGAACTTCACTTGATTAATGATTACTGATATGACATGCATATATTACTATGGTTTGAACAGATAATTTGGGGAACTTCAAGATGCCTAGAAAATTATGAAATGGAATTTCTATCATAAGTGCCTATTTCTATTCCATATTCAAAAAATAGGATTAGCTCTGTTTCTCAATTATTAGGATCCACTTTCTCCAACAACATAATCGTGTGACTGTTGACCGTATTACCACCAACGCCATCGATTTCCTTGTGATTGAAACGGTAGGAACATATTCCATGGCTCCAACTGCATTCTTTTAATAAAATAAAATGCTATAAAAGGGTATTAGGAATATTAGGTTAGATCATTGGAGAGCCCAATCACAGAATTAGGACCGGATTGCTTCTGCCGTGACATTTGTTTGTGAGCTAATTTTCCACTGAACTTTGTTTATTAATCGAGGTGTGTATACATCAGTTACCATCTGTAAGTAAAACCAGGCCAGACCAAAAGAACATAAGAAGTATAAAGTGCAAAGAGAACAACAGAATTGCATTTTTTGCTGGGAGTCTATTGGATTTTCCTCATATAGTGTGCTTCATTATCAGTTGTACCTTAAAAGTTTGATCTACATACGATAGTGGGAAATAACAAATTCCACTATAACTAAAAATATCTAATTAAAAATAAACAGGTTACATATGTTAGTTCAGAAACAGAGATGAGATTTACAATCCCATCAAATATTTCTGCTTGTAATTGAAATGTCAGTAAAGCAAGTAATTTTATCATGTTATATCTTTTGTTCTTTCATCCAGCCAAGTTGATGAATCGGATCTTCATAGGAGTAAGAGAGTAAAATTCGAGAACAATAAACGGAAAGAAAGTATCAGCGAGCCAAAAGAGAAGACAGCATTAGCAGTTGATACGAGCAACTCAGTTAAATGTCTATTATAGGACAATTCAGTTAAATGATGATTTAAAAAGTTCGATCAAATTAAGCTGCATTCTATATTTTCTGTTAGGGTCTATGCATAGAAATTTTATATGCTGAAAAGAGCATATTTTTGACAAATTATGCCAGGGGACTAATTGAAATAATGTTTTGCGAATACTATAGGATTCTTGAGACAGTAATGGAAATGCAGAGAAATACCCTTCAGTGAAACAACAAAGTGCAATAGTGGATTTTGTTATTTCTCACTATCGTATGTAGATCAAATTTTAAGGTACAACTGATAATGAAGCACACTATATGAAGAAAATCCAATAGACTCCCAGCAAAAATGCAATTTTCTCGTTATACTTCTTATGCTCTTTTGGTCTGGCCTGGTTTTACTTACATATGCTGACTGATGTGCACACAGACAGCGATTAATAACTAATATGTTAACAAAGTTCAATAGAAAATTAGCTCACAAACAAATGTCACGGCAGAAGCAACCCGGTCCTAACACTGCTTCTCCATGCAACTCCAAGTGTTTCCTGAACCACCTTCAAATTTTAAAAAATTTCAAAATTACTGTCTTTAAAAAGACCTCTATGTCCATGGAATAGTGAATAATGGAGATGCGTGATTTTGAAAAAAATAGAAAACTTTCGAAACATTCTGTTTCGAAATTTGGAAATTATTTTGGAATGACTTATCTTGAAATCAATACTTATGTTTTCGAAACAAGTCAACCCAAAAGTTATTTTCACATTCCCGAACAAGCTATTCTGGGAGTATTTTAAATTTTTCAAAATCACTTCTTGAATGTATTGTTCCGGAAGTCATTTTCCACGTTCGGAACAGTCTGTTTCAAAATGAACAATTTCAAAAATTAATTTTCAGATCCGGAAACAACTTTCAGAATTGTTTATTCCAAAAATTATCTTTATTACACCTTCACTTCCAGACTGGATAATTCCCAAAGTTAATTTTGATATACCTCTATTTTTGGAATTAAATTATCTTTATTACACCTTCACTTCCAGAATGGATAATTCCCAAAGTTAATTTTGATACACCTCTATTTTTGGAATAGATAATTCCGGAAGCTATTTCCGGAGGAAGTGAATTTATTTTTGGAAAACATAAGGTGTAAGTTTTAGAAGGATATAATTGTCTGTGTCATAAAATATGAAAGATAATTTTGGAATTTTTTAAAATTTAGAGGCACCTCAAGGTGCAGGAAAAAGCATTCCGGCCCTAATTCTGTGATTGGGCTCTCCAATGATCTAAACTAATATTCCTAATATCCTTTTATAGCATTTTCTTTTATTAAAAGAATGCAGTTGGAGCCATGGAATATGATCGATCACAAGGAAATCGATGGAGTTGGGGGAGCAATATAAGTTGGTGGTAATACGGTTAACAGTCACACGATTATGTTGTTGGAGATAGTGGATCCTAATAATTGAGAAACAAAGCTAATCCTATTTTGTGAATATCTAATAGAAATATGCACCAATGATACAAATTCCATTTCATAATTTTCAAGGCATCATTAAGTTCCCCAAATTATCTGTCCTTACCCATAGTAATCCATGCATGTCATATCAGTAATCATTAATCAAGTGAAGTTCCCTGAGAAAGAGGACAAATAATATCCTTAGACATTGTCAAGTTTTATTATAGACACAAATTACTTGGAGTTGAACATTAAGAACTTTAGTTAGATTAATCACACAAAGAAAACAGTGACTTATATCCCGTTTATCCGGTTCTTGTTTTAATACTTACACCTCGTAAGTTAAGACATACACATTAACACTTGCAGTTTTTATCAATTGGCAAACGGGACAAACACTGATAAATCCCTCACAATCCTTACACAAGCACAGGTGCCTACAAGGAATCAACATGGAAACCGCCCCTTTGCCTTGCAAGCTCTGCAAGTCAGATTCTCTGCATCTTGGTAGCTCTTGGGAGTAGAATTTATAGGCGCACCCGGTATGTTTAGGAAGTTATTAGGATCTATATAAGAGACATCATAATCAACTTCACTATCTCCAAACCCTTCCTTCCTTTGTTCAGCACGTTGTGAAATTGCCTGCTGGAGGTTGTTCCATATTACATTCACAACTGACTCATTATACTTTGCTCCGCAATGCCAGCTTTGTGCTTCAATAGCCACCTGCTTTAGTCTTTCTGCCAGCTCCCTGTTTTTCCTGTTCATGTTTTCTATCTCCACATCTTTTTACTTTAGCTTTGCGCAAATACCTTTCTCAACGGACGAGAGAAGAGCAGTAAATTGCTTTTGCTTCATTTCTCTAACCCCTTTTGACAACTGTTCCTTCTGTGTTAAAGTAATTGGAATTGCATTTCAGAAGAGTGCGAACCAAGAATTACAAAATTGATAATCCCAATTAAAGTATAACGTCTAGTTCATATATCTTTGTGCAATAGAAAAAACAAACATTCAAAACCTTTTTCATTAAACATTTTGGACGAAGTGTTCAAAAAGTAATAACTCTTCAAAAGAGCAACTCCTAATGAAGTAGGCTATGACTGGACAAAGATGCCTGCAAATTCCCCTCTTTTCCTATTGAATTAAGCCACAGGCCAGTCCTTCATACTCTTTTAATCAACAGAAAAATATTTTGAACGTAAATCATTTGCATCACCCACAAACATCACCGAAAAATGAAAAAAACAATTATCTATCTTCATATATTACCTGAAGTTGAATATACTGATCCAACTCTTCTTGCTGCCTATCAAGCTCAGTTCTGATATTATCACCAAGAGACAATATGATAGACGGTGTGGCTGTCATGCTGCCGCTTGCGGAAGTAACATATGAGTTATGCTCATCGTCGTCATATGAAAGCCTCAATCCTGTGGACACAGGATTGGGATTTGGAATACTTGCTAATCGATCAGCATCCTTTTGATTGACATTGTAATTTAAGGAAATCTGAAGTCTTTGTTTTGATATATCTTCCATTTCCTTGCTGCGTTTATTAGGCTGAATCATGGAGCTGACATGCTCATTTCCGAAGTAATTAACTGGGTCAACACTACATCCAGCTTGTACTGCACAAGGGATATTGCTTGACTATCATTCAGTGATAAGGAAAAAAACTATGGACAAAATACTAAAGATATTAAAGAACATACAAAATAATTTATATGGTAATTTAAGGAACTGCATTAAATGATAAATCCAAACAAATATGTAATAATTTCTAAATTCACAACACAAAATAGGAATTTCAGTGCTAGCAATGGCAAGTATACTCAATCAGTAGCTTGTTGGTCAAACACAGTACAAGATACAAGTAAAGAAAGGGTACCCCTAGTTCCAAGAAAAATAAATTTCATGTCTACGACCGTTACATTCTTGTGCTTCAAAACCAAAACATAAGAGAAAGAGTGCAGGATAAGTAGGCACACATGTCAGCATCGATTATGTCCGACGAAATTAGGTGTCACATGCAAACAATGCATGCAAAACATCCATACAAGCACTAGCGAAGACCAAGTTCATAAGCCATTCCATCGCAGTAGAAAAAAGGTAAGGAGATGATATAAACATGCCTATTAGCAACAGTAACAAGAGGATAGAATTGTTGAGAGTACAAGAAGGAAAGTAGAATTTGAGTAAAAAAACGTAAGTTGATGAAAACGGAGATAACCTGTGTAAAAACCATGAGAAAAGGAATGAGAAAACTTACAATTTCCAAACAAATGCAACTGGTTTGACGTATTTGTTTGATGCTGAAATTGAGTCTCATCGGGAAGTAAGCGATTTCTTGCCTCCAATTATGTAGCCTTGAAAGAATATTAATGAAGCTACCAATGATTATCTAGAAGAAAAGGTTAAAGGAAAAACTCAGCATCAACTTTGAATAAAAGTTAACATGAAATGCTATATGGTTAATAATGAAAATCTATGTGTCAGTGCCATACATGCTTTATAAAAATAGTTTCTTTTCTACACAATTCATAAAGTTTTGTTAATTTTGTTCCAATGTAATATTTTTATGAGAATTAAGTTAGAGGATGGAATAAGATAAAGCTTAAATAATATTTTTTATATATTACAAATAAATTATGAACCCTAATTTTTTATCTTTATCTTTCTCTAAGAAAAATAGAGTTTTAAAAAAAAAAAATACTAGAATTGGGCCACGACTCAAATTTTCCTCCCTGCACCTCCCTCGTTACCTCTCTTACTCCCTCTCACGTGCCAATGGGGAGTAGAATGCGGTTTCAATTTATTGGAAATAAAGATTAAGGGGAAGGAGTTTAAAAAAGCAGAAAATTGAATCATTGGGGAAACTTTTTTTCTGACTTACTGAGTTCATACACACCGGGGTTACGCTCATCCTCCCGCTCATTTTCAAATAGCAAGAAATTAGAAGAATTCAACAAGCTCACAAGTTTAGAGGCAAGAAGGGAAAGAAGAACGAAGATTCATTAGAGTTTGGTGGTACGTGCTCTCGTATGTTTTTATACTGTATTTTTTCTGCTCTCGTTTTCTTTATTTGCTTTGCTTCATTTTCGTATTTGGATTACATTCAATCGGTCCTCCACCCAATCAATAACAGATAATTATAAGAAATACAGAAAAAATAAGAGAAAGATGCAACCAGAATTACAAAAAAAAACTTAAAGAAAATCAACATGGTATTCTTTGAAAATCCACAGCTCTTGCAATTATTCAAACATTTTACCTGCAAAAAGAACCAAAATCGAATCCCAATTTCTCTACTTCGATTCAAGTATCCCTCTGGAATCTCTCAAATTCGATCTAAAACTTCCTCTGGAGTCTCGTTCTTCCGATTCAAACACAGAGAGGAACCCAAAGTGAATCTTGAAGCCTCGCTACGTTGTTGTTTTTTATTTGAGCGGCGTTCTTCTTCACCTTCATTCACGACACTACTCTCTCCCAATCCCAGTTTTGATCCTACCCCTTTCTTTCTATCCATTTCTAATCCCAAAACGGTAATTCGCAATATCACCCGTCTTCCCCGAAACCACCAATCTTCAACCGTCAAACGCTTCAACCCTCACCGGCGACCGCCCTAATCGATTTTGCGAAACACCTCCTTTTCAGCTCTCACCTCAAACGCCCTATCTCCGTTTTAATCTCTCCGTTGAACCCTCCTCTTCTCTCTGCTTCAACTGCGCCTCCTTCAACCCGCCGCGCCTCGCCGCGATACCTCAACGGCGGCTAACACAACTCCGTCACCATAAATCCTAGCACCGCCGTAAACCAATTCAGCCTCCACGTTACTCACGCGCACACCCAACCACCAAACACCGGACTTGCCATCTCCCTCTCACGACCTCGCCCCCACCAACACTTTTCCGCCACCGCCGCCGTGACAACAGAGTCACCTCCGCACTTGCCCTCTCCTTCTCATGAATCTCTCCATACTCCGCAATCGCCCTCTCCCTCTCATGAAATCTCTCCATGTCGCCGCTCCGTTCAATCGCAAACACCCCGATTTGGCGGAAGCCGTCGTCGCCATTCGCGTCTTCGTCAATCCCTATCTCTGTCGCTGTTAGCCTCTCCGCCATACCGGAGCCAACAAACGCAAGACACCACTCTTTGTCGCAAGGCACCTCACCTCTAATCTCTGTCGTTGCCTTTCTTAACCCTAATTAGGGTTCGAGCCTGAAAAAAGAATGAGTGAAATAAGAAGCATGGTTCTGAAATGAATCTGAAAAAAAAACAAAAGGGGCAGACGTGAAGATGGGTCTTGGGCCATTCTTATGTTTTGACAAAAAAAAAAGGACAGTTTGGGCTTATGATGTTGATCGAATAATTAGTTATTTACATCATTTTGAGATTTAGGTTCTTTTTTATTTGATTTCACTTTTATTTTTTTAATAATAAAAAATAGTGTTTTATTTTAAATAAATTTTAATTTAATTCTCAAATCACCATTCGAGTTACTTTTTTATTTTAACTCTTATATTGTGAAATGTTAAATTTGATGATTTTCGAGAGCTGAAAAGAATTATTAGAAAAATATATCTTTATCCTTTTTCTATCATGTCAATTTTTAAGTACCAAAATTTTTGTTGTTGGGAAAAATATAATTTTCTATTAAAATAGAAAACAAAATTATAGTAAAACATATATAAAAATAATTATACATGAAGATATTTTTAATCTTCCAGAGTAGTTTCTTTAGACAATAAAAACTAAAAATTGGGTTAAGAATATAAGAAAACAAAGGTAAAAGGAAAATATTTACGCAATAAAATAAAATAACCGTTACAAGAATCCAATGTCCATTATCAGTTTTTATAGAAAACTTTTTAAAATAATATATTATCCAAGAAAAAATATAAAAAAAATATAAAATTAGGTTTCTAGTATGCTAATTTCTTTAATATTTCAAAATTAGGTTTAATCATGCATCTAATCCCTATTGTTTTCCAAAATTTTATCTCTTATTTCATAGACTAAAATACACTTTATTTTAATTTATATACAATATCATTTTAATCCTTCTTGTGTTTTTATATATATCATTTTTACCTTTTCATTTTCTATTCTATAAATTTATAAAAGTTAAAATATATGTTTTTTTGTTTTTATATATAGTTTTGTATAATTATAAGAATAAAATAACTAATTAATGATTAGAAATAAAGGAAAAAAAATACATTATTAAGCATGTATGGCACTGCCACGTAGATATTCATTATTAAGCATGTAGCATTTTATGTTAACTTTTATTCAAAGCTGATGCTGAGTTTTTCCTTCAATCTTTTCTTCAAGATAATCATTGGTAGCTTCATTAATATTCTTTCAAGGCTACATACTTGAGCTAGGTAATCAATCACATATCCAGGGACAATGTTTGGAGGCAACAATGGAAATCCCTTGCCTCCTGTTTTCTTGGATGAGACTCAATTTCTGCATCAAACAAATACGTCAAATCAATTGCAGTCTTTTGGAAATTGTAAGTTTTCTCTCATGTTTTGGTTTTGAAGCACAAGAATGCAGTTCCTTAAATTACCATTTAAATTATTTTGTATGTTCTTTAATATCTTTAGTATTTTGTCCATAGTTTTTTTCCTTATCACAGAATGATAGTGAAGCAAAATCCCTTGTGCAGTACAAGCTGGAGGTAGTGTTGACCCAGTTAATTACTTCGGAAATGAGCATGTCAGCTCCATGATTCAGCCTAATAAACGCAGCAAGGAAATGGAAGATATATCAAAAAAAAGACTTCAGATTTCCTCAAATTACAATGTCAATCAAAAGTATGCTGATCCATTAGCAAGTATTCAAAATCCCAACCCTGTGTCCACAGGATTGAGGCTTTCATATGGCGATAATCAGCATAACTCATATGTTACTTCCGCAAGCGGCAGCATGACAGTCACACCGTCTATCATATTGTCTCTTGGTGATAATATCAGAACTGAGCTTGATAGGCAGCAAGAAGAGTTGGATCAGTATATGCAACTTCAGGTAATATATGAAGATACCTATTACTTTTTGAACACTTCATCCAAAATGTTTAAATCTATCTTTGAGTAATGTGATGGTGATAGTGTAATGAAAAAGTTTTTGAATGTTTGTTTTTTCTATTGCACAAAGATATATGAACTAGACGTTATACTTTAATTATGGCATTATCAATTTTGTAATTCTTGGTTCGCACTCTTCTGAAATGTTATTCCAATTGCTTTAACACAGAAGGAACAGTTGTCAAAAGGGGTGAGAGAAATGAAGCAAAAACACATTACTGCTCTTCTCTGCTCCGTTGAGAAAGGTATTTGCGCAAAGCTAAAGGAAAAAGATGTGGATATAGAAAACATGAAGAGGAAAAACAGGGAGCTGGCAGAAAGAATAAAGCAGGTGGATATTGAAGCAAAAAACTGGCGTTGCAGAGCAAAGTATAATGCGTTAGTTGTGAATGCAATAAGCGACAACCTACAGCAGGAAATTTTACAACGTGCTGAACAAAGGAAGGAAGGGTTTGGAGATAGTGAAGTTGATGATGAGGCCTCTTATATAGATCCTAATAACTTCCTAAACATACCGGCTGCGCCTATAAACTCTACTCACAAGAGCTACCAAGATGCACAGAATCTGACTTGCAGAGCTTGCAAGGCAAAGGCCGTTTCCAGGTTGTTGATGCCTTGTAGGCACCTGTGCTTGTGTAAGGATTGTGAGAGATTTATCAATGTTTGTCCCGTTTGCCAATTTATAAAAACTGCAAGTGTTGAGGTGTATCTGTGTTAACTTCCGAGGTGTAAGTATCAAAACAAGAACGTGTTTTCTTTGAGTGGTTAATCTACCTAAAGTTCTTAATGTTCAACTTATATTGCTCCCCCAACGCCATCGATTTCCTTGTGATTGAAACGGTAGAAACATATTCCATGGCTCCGACTGCATTCTTTTAGTAAAATAAAATGCTATAAAGGGGTATTAGGAATATTAGTTTAGATCATTAGAGAGCCCAATCACAGATTATGACCGGATTGTGAGCTAATTTTCCACTGAACTTTGTTAGCATATTAGTTATTAATCGCTGTCTGTGTGCACATATCAGTTAGCATCTGTAAGTAAAACCAGACCAGACCAAAAGAACATAAGAAGTATAACGAGCAAAGAAAACAACAAAATTGCATTTTTGTTGGAAGTCTATTGGATTTTCCTCATACACTGTGCTTCATTATCAGTTGCACCTTAAAATTTTGATCTACATACAATAGTGAGAAATAACAAAATCCACTATTGCACTTTGTTGTTTCACTGAGGGTTATTTCTCTGCATTTCCATGACTGCCTCAAGAATCCTATAGTATTCGTAAAATAGTGAGGACTGCTTTCCCTCTAGGCCATGTCTAGTAACTCTGTTACTGCCAGAAAAGTTGTTGCAGGGGCTCCCACCAATGATGAGGTCAAATCCACCAAACTTGGCTATCCACTGCATCAGCTGATTTGAAGAGACTTTCTGTACATCTTCGATCTCAATTAGGTTTCCCTTTTGTTTGGTCTGCTCCCACCAACAGCGAATGATGTTTCTGTTCACTTCAGCTATTTCCACAGATACCACGTTTTTAAGCATTATTCCAAGTCGATGCAGAGCAACCTCAGCACCTCCAATGCCAGAAAAGAGAGACAGCACATTAATGCCATTTGGAAAACGATCCTTCAATACTGAAAGATGGTAGGCAACTGTATCAACCTGAAATCAATTCCATTAACTTGCAGTTAGAGCTTTATCAAAGAAACTAAGAGGGTCTTTGAAGAGTTTCAGAAAGTTTGTTTTAGCTTATTTATAACCTATTACTCTTGTAAGTTCTTTTAACTTATTTCAATCGGCATATGCTTTTTTTATCATATAAAGTTTCTATGCATAAACCCTAGCAGAAAATGTAAAATGCTGCTTAATTTGATCACAACTTTTTAAATCATCATTTAACTGAGTTTTCCTATAGCAGAAAGCAGTTTGATTTTTTGTTTTCATTTAGCTATAATATCATATTGCTGTAAACTCTTCTAATGATACAACAAACAAACACTTAAAAGTACATGCAGTGTAATACTCAATAGCATGACAACCTGAAATGCATTGCCAAGTGCCTTGTATCTGTCTGTCTGGGTGACTCCACCACCTCTGGTGTGATCCTTTGGGAATCCCAGCAACATTTCATATTCATCAGGTTCAAGAGGGGCCAATTTGTTTTTCCCAACCCACATCAAGTTCCACTTTCTAATTTGTTGAAGTACATTTTGTTGGACATCTTGTGGAGGTTCATCATCAAATTTTTCAAGGATTTTCCTTAGTTTATATGTAACTGTGGCAGGAGCTTTACTAGTTACAAGACAATTGAGCTTTGTTCTTTTGTCCCAGGAAGGCCTCCACTTTTGAGTCGAAGGAAAAGCCTCTCGTATAGTTAGTGGTGGGATAGGAAGCAGGGGGGAGCGGTTGTGGATGGGAAGATTATGGACATATCCTCTTTTCCTCATTGCAGCACAAAAGTATTTGGAATCAACAAATTCTGGCTCAATCTCATATAGAAAACGTGATATAGTCTTCCAAACTCCTGTAGGAGCAATTGCCACATTTTCAAAATAGAAGTATGGTTTATCTGCTAATCCAACTGGGAGCTCTCTTGAAATTACTTTGCTGACTTCGTTAGGTACACCAAATCCTGTCATTGGACCTAGCGGATGTGTCATCTCCCTATCAAATGCTGATGCTGTATCACTGATACTGTCTTCTCGTTTATTGTCCTCGAGTTTTACTTTCTTACTCCTATGAGGATCCGATTCATCACTTAACTGCATGGAAGAGCAGAAGATATAACATGCTTGATAAAGCTATTTGTTTCACTCATATTTTAATCACAAGCACAAATATTTGATAGGATTGCCTCTGATTCTGAACTAACATATATAACCTGTTTATTTTTAGTTAGATATTGAAGCATCTTAAATTCTAATACGCTTCTTTGATCATTTTAAATTCTAATACGCTTCTTTGATCATTTTGAATTCTAATACGCTTCTTATATCCATTTGATAAAACAATTTGATGGTCATATCTTCAACAGGATCAACAAATATAATGCATGGAATCCTTGAAATGAATACTAACAACTTAAAAGATTGAAATTATTCAAAACCCAGTGGTGGACTTAAAAGTATGTATACTCACAGCAGTAAGTGTAAGCAGGGTGTCCACAATGTCTTCCACGTTATCTCCTCCTGACATGGTCAAAACAAAATCTTATCATTCAAGACCGGTACTACTGTACTAGTGGTTGTAAAGTACAAATATTTATGGAATACACTAAACGAGAAAAACAACCATTTTCATTAATAGCTTTGATTACTGTCTCTCTGGAAAATCCCATTCCCATCAAAAGTTCAATCTTCTGGGCATGTTTAGTAATCTCGCCACCTGCAGAACTCTCCTAAACAGAACACAGAATACTTCAACGTCAGGAAAAGGAATACAAAATTCAAACTTTTTCAAACAAAGGGTGGCCCCTATTAAAAGAAATAAAGGGTTATACACATGCCCTGTGGAGTTAACCATCATACACAAGATTAAACCAGAAAAGCCCTTTAGCCCTTCTATATCATTATGAGCATATTTTAGAACTTCAGAGCGATGAAAGCCTGAAAATTGGCAAAATCATTGTGAGATAATTGGATGAATGATTTACCGGCACACTTTGTTGGTATCTCTCTTCACTTGGTTCACCATAATTGATTGGATCAGGTGCTCCAAAGATCTCAATCTCGTCATCAGTGTTCCAATCAATATGGTCATAGAGAGAGTTACTACCTTCTGAATCCTACATAATTTTTCAACCAAGATAATCTTTAAGTGTTAAAAGATTAATCAATATTATAACATTCAAGGTTAATGGCAGAAAAACGAAATAATCATCGGAAGCTAAGAAAAGTTTGCATGGGTATGATAAAGAATAAGTAAAGAATGGTCGATTTCTGGAGGGAACATGAACATACCATGACTTGGGAGCCAAGTAACAAGTGATAACTCTAGACTCCACCAAGAAGTTTTTCAAGTCTTGTAGCACTGCCACAACATCAGATAGAGAAAGTGAGAACAAGTAAATAAAGGAATTAATTAAACTATGAAATGTTGAAGTACTTAAAAACTTCATTTCGTGTTTCTTCACCGTTAACTATTAGTAGTAAAAGAGTAAAACTTTGAGGCACCCAAATGAACAAGGTTAAAAAAACTGCACTGTTCCATTGGTGTAAAACTAAAGAACCCAGTAAAACAAGAAAGATAAGAAAGTTTCGTATAATGTGAAGGAAACTAGACTATTCCACTAGCATTAAAACTAAAGGAACTCAAGAAAACAAAGAAGAACGAACTAAAGAATGAAATGCAGCTAACCAGGTAACCGTTGAACTGAAGGTAGCGTGAGAAAGACAAGATCAAATGAGAAACATGTTTTGGATTTGTAGTTTGTGAGTTGAAACAGAAGAAACTGAATTCCGTTTGCTTTAAGGAACACAACAAGAGACACCAAAAGTCAATCCAAAAAATTACCCATTTTTCACCACAAGATTTTACACATTTACACACTCTCTCTTACAATCACGTCTCACATTAAAAACTGCAAAATTACATGGAAATATGCAATATAATACAAGACACATTTGTCGTAGAATCTCATCTAAGAAATTAGGATTAGCATTTAATATGATTTAATTTATTGAGCATATTACGAGAGAGAACTTTAAATTTGACTCTGCAAAATCGACACTAATTATATAACGATATTACATTTAAATTTTGGCTATATATATATATATATATATATATATTAATCTCATTTTTTTTGCACTAAGTAATATTACATTTCTTTTAATTAAAAACTATAAGTTAATCTCATTAAAAAGAATTTTAGAAATATGACATTTTAAATTTATTATTATTTTTATTTGTTTGATTTATAAATTACTTTCTCACTGAAGTGTCTTAATATCATTCATATTATTTATTTATTTTTTAATTTGTTAATCATTCATTTTATTTATTTTTATTATTTATTGTAACAATCCAAAAATTCTATAATATTTACCATTCAACTCTTATAGATTAACAAAGTATAATTTCAAACCATACAATATTTAATACATAAAAAGATAAATAAAAGAAGGAAAGAAGAAAATAAGAAGAAAAGAAAAGAAGGAAAGAAAGGAATTTTTTTAGCTTGAACGAGAATAATTTCTTCCGAACAAAAATTCACCTTGCCTGAGCGAGAAATTTATTGCTTAAGGATACCTAATTTAGAGCCATTTTCGCCTGAGCGAAACTACTGTCACCTGAGCGATAATACCTCATCGTCTGGAAAAAAGCACTATAGAGAGCACCCTATTTTGATTACAAAGGGCTTGCTTAGGCGAGACTTGCAGAGCGAAGCTATCTGAAAATGATTTCTCAACTAAACTAACTTTTGTCTGCTACCAAGTATTAACATGCATTTAAGGTTCAAAGTACTACATAAACTATCCACACAACAAAACAAAATATTATCTCAAGGTCATAAAGTCTTTCACTACATCAAAACATATATACAAGTATATACAAGACAAAAGTAAAATCAGTTTAAGGGCATATCATCTTTAAGGTGTTCCAAAACTTGTATTTGGACCTACTCGTGTATATAGTAAGTCATCGCAGTTCATATAACAATATGAAAAGCAAGGATAAACTAATGAAATTGAAAGTTTATAACATACTAAATACATGCAAAAAGAACAAAGTGTATCAATCATAATAATTCCCTTAAAATATACCATATCAAGTTTCAATACAAGTTTTCCTTTTTCATTTCAAGTATTCATGTCAAACATCATACATAAAACTCTCACATGGACCACATCAATACATATAGGTTACACATGGACCTATTGTCTTCTGGAATACTTATTAAGTATACCCCTACCAAAAACTAACATCTAATCCAATACCCAATACTTAGACTACTAGTGAATCTAGTAGAAAGGACTAATCCAATACCCAAGACTTAAATTGTCATTGAATCCTAAGAAAAAGGATCAGAGTAAGTCCAAACGATCCAATATCGAGTGTGTGTCAACGGACCACGTCATCCACGCATCGATATATTCTAACATAAAAGTTCTATTTTGAGGTAAAAAGTAGCTTCCCTTACCTCAGACAACGATCCCTTATCAATTCTTCCAATCAGGCAACAACACCAGTCCAACTCTAGGGATCTAGAACAAGTTTTTCCAAATAACACAAACTTTTAGTATAACCTTAATCAAGTTAAGAGGAACATTTTTCTCAACTGTTTCAACCAATATTGATGATAAAAATTTAACGAAAAACAGAGAACAAAGATCTATAGAGCAAATATGAACTTATATGTTCGAGATTTTGATTAATTAGAAATTGTTCTATGATCCTCAGCTACTGCGTGGCTTGATAAATATGAGGTATGAAAGGTGAAAATCAAGAAAAAAAGGAAAGAGATGTGAACAATGAAAAGAGAGAGAAAGTGAAAGAGGCTATTTTGATTCTTATCTTACTAAGATAGGGCTTTTGTTTTTGTTCTAGGGTTTTTGTTGTGGGAAGGAGGTTTGTCCTTTGTCTTTATCTTTTTGGGAGTTATATTTATTTTATTCAAATCTAATCTATTTATTTATTTATATTATTTAATTTATTTCCAGATTATTTTTTTATTTATTTTTATAATTTAAATTTTTTCATGTACTAGTTCATTTTATTTACCTTTATTATTTACTTTTTTCTTTGGTCATCCATCTATTTTATTATTTATTTTATTTAATTTATCTTTTAATGAATATTTATTTTATTATATTTACTTTGTTTAATTATGATTATATTACTTATATTCTCTTTATATACCTGTAATTCTTTCATAATTTCTTGTTTTATTAGAGAAATAAATATGATAAAAAATAACTATTAAGTATAATAATGTTATTAATAAATAAATGTTTGAAGATGTTGTACATAGACACTTAAATTCTAATGAAGGTAAGATCATTTTGTATTGTTTTGTCAACTATATAGCAAAGTTTATTTACCTCAACCAACCATAACAATAATTTAAATATTTCTAATATGAATAAAACGAATTATATTAATGAAATCGATTAAGATAATTCATATGTTGTTTTAATATAATATTACTTTATATTACAAATGTAACATTTCGAACATGCTAATATAATATTTTTCTAGGTATAAACTAGTAGTCTAAGCATATTTCTTATATTTTTAAATCATACGATACAATGCATTTGTATAAGTTATTTTTAAATTATAAGACTCTTATATAGAAACTAAATAATTACATGGTAAAAATAGATGTTGTATTTTTCCCAATCAATTATTTTTATTGTTTATTGCCTAATATCTTTTGTCTGATGTCATAATATATCATTCATTATAAGTTATTTTTAAATTATAAGACTTTTATATAGAAACTAAATAATTACATGGTAAAAATAGATATTGTATTTTTCCCAAACAATTATTTTTATTGTTTATTACCTAATGTCTTTTGTCTGATGTCATAATATATCATTCATCAGCTAATGTCCCAGTCTATCATTTACCCTCTTATGTCATGATTTATCATTTATTGTTTGATGTTATAATCTATCATCTATCATTTGATGTTATGATAATATCAGAGTTAAAATATTTTATACATAATATCTATTCTTTCAAACTATGACACATCAAATTATAACAAATGAGTTTTATTAAGAAATAATTTTGTAAATAGTAAAAAACTTATATATTAAAGGTATAGGTTTCAAAAGATAAATATGTATCAATATTTAATGTTAAAGATAAGGAAAAACTAAGTGAGTTTCACTTTCTATTATTTATTATTGTCACATCAATCTTTATCTTACCTTTTACCATGACCACAATTAGAATTTAACCATATATAATGATTACTAATCCTATAAAAATAGAGAACCTGATATTACACAAAACACAAAAAAAAAAAAAAAAAAAACTTAAATATTTTAAAGAAAAAAT
>Ga0209700_104468_pt1 | contig 25176 bp, 17 predicted proteins | sample SiratroredBW_FD_187528 | JGI IMG/M metagenome (GOLD analysis project Ga0209700, IMG submission 187528) | Root nodule microbial communities of legume samples collected from California, USA - Siratro red BW (SPAdes) (version 2) | ecosystem: Host-associated > Plants > Roots > Nodule | place: USA...
GGTTATTGGTTGAAGATTTTTAAATGAAATACTTTAGATTGGTCTGAGTGTATTTAGTGTAAATGTGTAACAGCTATGTGATTCAGTAGTAAGAATTAATTTTGTGATATTTTAGAGAATAGTTGTTTTTTTTTATAAAATTATCAAATTAATTATTCTAAAAAAATATATAATTACCCACTACAACTCTTATACTATCACTCAAAAGCTTCCGCTAATTATAAGACCGGTTAGCCCAAATGATTGTGAAGTATTCATTTAGTTCTGATTATTTTTAAGTTCTTGTTACTTTTGGATATATTTTCAGTCTCGGAAGAAATTTCTACAAGTATTCCGACATTCAAGTCAGTTAACAATCTAAGTATTAGAAGGTAAATATGATCAGAATAATAATATTTATGTCTTGAAATCATATTCTTATTTATAGATTTTCAAATGGGTCTTAGGTGCTTGAGTCAGAGACTAATTTATTAAGGATCTTCATCTTACTCCTTTGCATGTTCTGGGTGATAACACATTTTTTGTTAGTGATACGTCAGAAAGAAAATCATGATGAAGATACAAAGATCTGGTTGGCCTGTAAAGAAATATAACAATCAATCAAAAATATTTTAAGATCAAAAATATAGTTTGGATAGATTCATCTAGTGAACCCTATAGTTAGCATGAACCAAACATTCTGAAGCCTGTTTATTTTAAAAATGATCCTTAGAACTTAAAACTAAAGTTTATGTTCTTGAAACGAATATTAGGAAATATATCATGTTTATAAGTCAGACTTCTTTCTAATGCTTAAGATATGGTACATTTGACAAATTGCAATGAAACATTGTGAAATATGATTGTTACAGGCAAAAAAACCAAGTTCATGCATTTTATTCTCAAAAAATATAGTATTGCTGCCATTTAAGGAAATTTAGGTGTAAAATGTAAATTTGGATTTTCAAGTTTTCAGCATGTATAAATAAAAAAAAAAAAAAAAAAAAAAAAAAAAAAAAAAAAAAAAAAAAAAAAACCTCATGGTTGAAAAAGTTATCTTTAAAAAGCACAAATTAATTGAGATAAAAGTTGGAAGTAAATAAAAATATTTTCTTCACAACTTTATATATTTTTTTATTTTTATGTTTTTTCATTATGGAGTTGAAGATTATTTGGAGAAGAGAATTTATCAAATATAGAAATAAATTAAATAATTTTATTAATTATAAGTTATAGTTTGGTTTAATTATAAAAGTATACTGGGTAATATTAAATATTATGTTTTCAATTGCACAATTATATTTTTAAATATACATTATGCTAGTTCTACATTTATTTTATATTTTTAAATATTATAAGTTTTATTTATATCATCGTTGATTATAATAATTTATAAATATTAATTTAATTGTTTTTAAGAAATTTATTTATCTATTTCATTATTTCATAAAAATTAAATAAATAATTTTAAATAATTTATATGACTTATTATATTTGTATATAATAATACTACTGTCCAAAATAAATTAACGAGTAATTGATCTAACTCGTTGTTATGTCTTATATCTCTTTTTCACTCTCTCAAAATTTCTTTCTTCTTTTTAACTATTTTACCTCTATGTTATACCTATTTTAAAATCTGATTGTACCTCATCATAACTGAGGAGCTACTCAACAATATCTTATTAAAATTTCAAAACAAAGTAAGTTTATATTTATTTTATAAATTTTTTTGTTTTTTTTTAAGTTTTTATCATCAATATTGCTAGAGAGACGTGAGAAAAGTATTTTTCTCAACTTAATTAAGATCATCCTGAAATTTAGTTGTATTTGGATAACCTTTTCTAAACGTTTAGAGACTTAGATTAGTCTCTTTGTATGGTTTTGAATGAATTGTTTTGGAGATCATCATATTAGCTAAGGAAAACTAGTTTTAATACTTTCAATATAATCTTAGATTAAAAGACATGATTGTGAATAGAATTGATACTAAGTTTCAATTTTTATTACAGAGATTTTTTTTGATGAAATTGGTTGATTTTATATTTAGTATAAACTCTGATATTGATAGCATGATAGACAATAATTATTTTTGAATGTTGAGAATTGTGAATTGTTGGATATATATATGGTTCTGCATGGTTGAATTGATATGATGATTGAATTATATGTTCATATGCAACTATTTTAGTTGAAATGAAACTAGTATACTGGAGATTTAAAAGAAAATAAAGGTACCGTGGTTACATATGCATCTATATTTTTCAATATGACTTAATTGATATGATGTGTGATGATTGTATTATATGTTCATACGTAACCATTTGGGTTGAAGTAGAACTAGTATACTGCAGATTGAAAGAAAATCAAAATACCATGATTACATATATGTATATATGCCTAAATATGGTTGAAATGAGATGATATATGTTATATGATTGAATAATGAGTTCATTTGTTATCATTTGGTTATGAACCTAGAGTATTGGTTTTGAAATGAAATTAAGGTACCAAGGTTGCAAACAAATTTAGGCAAAATCAATAAGTTTGAAATAAAGTATAAAGGATTAAGATTATAAGATAGAGTTAATAGTATTCTATATAATGATTTATAGTTAATTTCTTAATCTTTATAATAAGACATTAATTGTTACTTCATTTACTTTTTTTTATTCATTTTAATACATTAAAATATTATTTCACTAACTTACTCTTATTTATCTTGGATGTATTTTTTCTAGAAGTGTGTAGCTACCGTGAGAGAAAGAGAAAACATATAGTGTTAGAAGCTTATACCCGTGAGAGAAAGAGAAAACATAAAGTTTCTCTTGAACCTTGTACTCATCACAAAAAGAGAGAGAAAACACAATGTTCATTTGAAGGCATGAGTTGTGAAAGAAAATGATTTAAGGTTCTATAAACCCATTGAGTTCAAGATGAAGAAGATGAAGATTCTAGTGCAGCCAGAGAAAGCAATTGGAGAAAGAAGAAGAAGAAATCAGCGTGAGAAGAGAGGTAAGCAAACACTAAAACTTTTATTTCTAATAGTTATGATTCACAAAATGACAAAACTTCTTTTTAGATTTTCTATTCACAGAATATCTTAATGTTTTTGAATTGTAATGATGAGTAATATGTACTTGAGCATATAGTAGGACGTGCAGAATAATCTTGAAAATGATGCATTCACTCTTTGATCATAACTTTTAGTTTTTTTTTCCTTTTTGAGTTTTTGAGTCAGTGAGAAATCAATGCAATTTTGAAGTGTTATTATCTCCATATTCCTTGCTAGCTTAAGTTTTGAATGTTATGTAAAGTTTTGAACTCTCAAGTAAATGATGGCAAAAAGATAATATTTAATGAAAGATTTAAAAGTAGTTGATTTTGTAAAATTATTTTTTGATATTTTTGTTTAAGCGAAAAAATTTTGGTTCAAGTAAATTATATTAAAAAACAAAAAAAATTTACTTTAAAAATCTCATCCAAGCGAAATACAATTTGCTTGAATGAACTATTTAAAAAAAATAGAAATCTTTTGGTTTCAAGCGAAGGTCACTCTCATATAAATTAAAAATTCTCGCTCAAGTTAAAAAAATAATTTATTTTTCTTCTTTGTTTTTTGATTTTATTAATTGGTTTACAATTTGAAATTCAATTTATTTTATCTATAATATTTTATATTAAAATTGAATGAAAAATATTATGATTTTTTTTACTGTTACATAATGTATTAATAAATTTTTAAAAATATTATAAATGTGACTAAAATATAATTCACACTATTATAAATATTATTTAAAATATAACTTTAAAAAAATAAGCCATATTTGTAAAAATATTATTAAAAGTTGTCTAATATAACTACAATAATTTAAATATAAATATGATAATTAAAAAATATTATCTGAAAAAATAATAACTAAAGTATATTACTTAAAATTATGAATTAAAATGTTACCTAAATATCGATCAAATACTAATTATTGTATCAATTCAAAACATCAGTTTTGAAAAAACATGTGGTTTTAAAGAAAAAGTCATTGTTTTTGAACAAAGGCCATACACTGCTAAATAATAGTGTTCATACCATTAGCTGAAACTATGGTCAATGTTTTTTACTTTCCTCCTTTGATTTTAACTTTGAGGGATTGATATTAGGTTGGATTTGAATAGACTACGCACACCTTGGTGGGATAGTACATAAACCATTAATTACTTTGACATAAATTTTTTAACTCATGCACTTTTTCATCTTTCTTTTAATTAACTTGAACAAATGGACTTGTCTTCAATAATAAGTTTGGACTCAGATTTTCTTAAAATAGAATTAGACTCAACTTTTAAGAGACCAGCATGAACTCAACTTATTTTTAAATTTTATTCTATTTTTAATTTAACTTCATTTAAATCTTAAATAATATAATAATATATTCTTTTTAATAACTATTTTCAACCTAAATATGTTTAATATTTAATTTTAGCCAAATCTTAAATAAAACATATGAATAATGGTAATGATAATAATAATAACATTAAATATTCTATTAGTGTCATTTTTAAATTAGTTACTTCAAAATATATTTTGAAAAAAATAATAATTTGAAAATGGTTTTATAAATATGTGGTTAATTTAAAATAATTGATAGTATTTTTATTCAACCAGTAATTAAAAATATAACTGTTATTCTGATAATAATTTAAATCAATTATATTAACCGTAGTATAATATTATAATTGTAAATTAACGATGATAATAAAGATAATAATATATAAATCTTAATAATAACTATTATTATTACGATAAGATTATATTTTTCTTAACAATAAAGAGATTATAATTTTTTCTTGTAAATTTATACTTTTTAAAATGATCAAAGTCTAAATAGATTGCAATAAATATGACATAAGTTTAACACCATACATATTATACTAATAGTATTTTTTTTTTAATTGCGTAAAATGGGTATAAAACACCTTCAGATATAGATTGGAAAACAAAGACAAGATCCTTTCAAAAATAATTTCAAAATAATTTTAAAAGCTTTTCAAGATGAAGATTTAAAAATTAAATAAAATAAATCCTATTTACTTATTTTTAGATAAAATTTTTGAAAAAAATATATTAGAAGTGGAGATTTGGAACTTCTTGAAATATTTCAAACATATAAAGGGTATAGAAAGAAAATACGGGATGCAGGACAATTGCCCACTTAAAATTGAGATGAGCCCAATAACAACATGTAAGAAAAATACACTCTTTCCAGTTTAGACTTATCTGGGATCATGATATGGCTTGTTTTTGGAGACTATGTCTCTGCATCTCTGTATTTTCATGACATTTCTATAATTTCTTGCTATTTATGTAATTTAAAATATAAATAAACTAATAATATTGAGGAAGTAACAATCCATTATACAGGTAAAACCTAACAATACAAAACAAATTGATAAAATAAAATATCGTGAAAGAAGAACTAAAAAAAAAAAAAAAAAAAAAAAAAAAAAAAAAAAAAAAAAAAAAAAAAAAAAAAAAAAAAAAAAAAAAAAAAAAAAAAAAAAAAGAGTATAACATAAAATTTATTTTTTCCTTGTATACGGGATATTGAAAAGGTTTAAATTGTTTATACTTTAAATTTTGGATTTTAAAATCCAAAGACATGTTTTTAATTGTACAACTTAGATTTAGAAATATATTTTAAATTTTAAATTAATTTGAAATATATTTATAAATTGTGTAATATGAGAATTATATATATTCTATTATATAATTCAGAATACATTTTATACAATATATATATATATATATATATATATATATATATATTAAATTCAAAAATATATTTTAAATTTATATCTCAATATATATTATAAATTATAAAATTTCAAATATTTTTAAATTATACAATACAGACCTTGAATGATTTAAAATTTCTTATAAATAGAATGTCTCCTTCTTCAGACTTGTTTCTTTCACATTTTTTAAGGTGTGGCTCAACCATCTAGACTGTGAAAAATTATCCAGCAGCCTTGGTAAGAACTATGGTTGGTTAGTTGTCTGTGCTGATTCTGCAAAAAAAAATACAAAAGTTAAAATACACCCTTAAATATTGAATAAAGAGTATTCGACAATGTTTACTCAAGGTTATGAAACAGTAACAACTTCACGATGTTGTGCATCATGTTAATAATAATAATAAAAATAATATTTTTAAATAATAATAATTATAACATAATATAAAAACATAATAATAAGGAAAAATCCAACTTATTAATTTTGTCATTGTTATTTTTGTCGTGTAGTTTTTATAGTGTTTAGATATATCAGTTATTGATAGATAGATCACAATTTTTATTTGGATTGTTAATATTAGAAAATAAGGTTTGGTGATTGTTAAGTAGAATCATTTATGTAAAATAAAACAAGAAGATGATATTTAGGTGGTTAATATCCTTGTTGAAAATAAAGTCTATATTTTTAGGTTAGCTTGAGACTTTCATTTGACTTGGTTTCTTTGATGAGAGCTTGATTTTTAAAGTTTAATTATAAGAATATATAAAATTTTATTTATTTGGCTTGACACTATCTTAATCCATACTTACTTTTTGAATTGAATTATGGATAACGATCATCAAATAAAATTTTTGGAATGACTTTGGTGTTTTAAACTTGTTTTTCTCATCTTATTGGCAGTCCTCTAAAGATAATTAATCTTTTTGTTATAATTTTTTTGGCGTTAAATGACATTTCTTAGTTTATTCATCATTTTTTTTCACCATATTCCTAGTTTGGATGGTATGAAACATCTTTCTCTTTTAGAATTACCTACCATTCTTAATTTATCTTTAGATGATTTGGTCATCTTAGCCAGAAGATTTTCAAGAACTTTTTTTGACCTCCTATAATCCTTTAGAAGTCTTTTCATAATAAATTTTCTATAGACAAATAGATGAAATTAAAAGGTTTTTCTTTGTCATCTATGTGTTCTATCCGTGTAGTCGACAGGAGGAGGAGAGAGATTTTCATATATTTTTTGAATGTGATGTTGCTATCTGAATTTGGTCTTGTTTGTAGCAGGTGTTCTCGTATATGTATTTCTTTTTATCTAATGACTTAATTCAATTTCTTAAAATTGGAAGCAGTCCCTTTGGTTAAGGATAGGGAATCATTGTAGCTATTGAGATATCATGTAACAAAGGATATAGAAGTATGTGCCAGGAATGTGATTCTGTTTTGTTGGGTAGGTTTTCTCTTCTTTTTCGATTATTTTAGAGGAAGATGGAGAAAATGCATGTAACTTTGTATTTCTAAGGTGATCATAACTTCTCACGTCTTTTGGGAGGTTAAATGTACGTTGACATTGCTAATTTTGGGATTGACAACAAAATTGATTTCAAATGTTTTGTGTATCTTCCTACTTTTATTAGTTTGAATTTTTCCTATTAGGTTTCAACTTCCTATGTCGTTATGTTTAGTTTTGTAGTAGGGAGTTTTCAATTTTTTACATGCATTTAGTTTGGTATGCATGCCCTTGCTTTGTTTTTCTTTCTATATTATCTTTCATATCATGACATATAATAGATAAACTCTAGAGTTTTAACTGAGCTAAAATGTTAAAGTTTATAGTGATACTTGACATAACTTTAAAAAATATAAGATGTTATAGTGATACCGTATTAATTTTGTCTATCTTCAAAGATTTGGAAGGATATGTGTTCTAAAATTAGACATAGTGTATACATCTTAAGAATGTGTTGGAGATATCATTAGTAGAAAAAACACTTCCTACATCAATTCTGGAGGACATATTACATCGGTTAGAACTGATGTAGATGCAGGTGATGTAGAAAGTTTGGACTTTCTCCGTCGATTTCAAAACCAATGTAGTATATTGATAAACTACATCAGTTGGTAAACCACCAACATTAAATACCCACCAAAAGTGGTCTCGTGAAGCTCATTTACATCAATTGGAAGCCACAATTAATGTAGTATCTCAATTGTTTTTAACATAGGGCCTATATTACATCGGTTAAATGTTCAACCGATGTAATAGAGAGATACTATCGGTTCTCGCAACAACCGATGTAGTATCACCTACACTGGGTTCAGTTTTTGGGCCACATACTACACCGATTTTGAACTTAATTAATGTAGTATGTGACATATTTCATCAGTTAAGGTGTTAACTAATGTAATATTTGCATTAAAGAAAAATTGTTAGTTGATAAATCTCTAATATATATAATGAAACACCACAAAAAATCTCATATTTTTGACAAGTATAAATATGTGAAATAGAAAAAAATAGCTCAAAAATACTAAAAAAGTTAAAAACAAATAGTAAATGATGAAATTTTGAAACAATTTTGGATCCGTAATCTCTTACGAGATTGCCTACTGAATTCCTTACCCCATTTTGAGCAATTTTCATTTTTGGAGCATCTCAATCTAAGCTCCCTATCGAAAGTTATGGTCATTTGAAGTTCTTTTGTCTTCAATTTTGACAACTCAAATTCTACGGTAAATTCATGCAATGTAAGAGCTCTATGATTAAAAATACATTAAAAGAAGTTGTTGTTAAACAAATTTGGGACAAAAATAAATTTTTAACTATTTTTAATGAATTTTACAAAAATGTTAACCTATTACAAAGAGAATCAACAAGGGGTGTAAATGTGGAACCAAACAATCATACTCACGCATCAAGTAAGGTTGCTGCTATAACATCCTTAACGATCTACAACGTCAACGTAAAAACAAGTTAAACAACACAAATCACACACGACGAAAATGTGAAACAAAGCAACGGAGAATGCAAGCAAAGAATTAGAAAGACTCAAGCGACACGAGAAAAAGACAAATAGCAAGAACAGTAAAAATACTAGGTTAAAAAACACATCTATTACATCGATTGTTTAAAGCAACTGATGTAATAAGTCTGCATAAAAAGGTAGACCATACAACGTCACTTTCTACATCGGTTAGAGCTTACAAGCAATGTAGAAAGTCACTTTATTACATCAATTGGAGTAGCAACCGATATAATAAGTGGCGTGCTTAATTGCGTTTTCAATTTTTTTTGTAAGACTTTTTTGGGTTATTTTCTATATTGGTTGTATGTAGTAACCAATGTAGAATGATCCCTATTACATTGACTATCCCTTAATTGATGTAATATATTCTCATTTATTTATAAAATTGGCACTCCATTTTTTATTTACAAATGTTATCTTTTAACTGAATTATATCCTGTTGTAAAATGGTATTTTTTTTTCTATTAATGTATGTTTCAAATTATTTCAACCCAATTTAATATTAAATTTTATTCCAAAATTTTTTGAATAATAAATTGTGCTTATTAGAAAAGTTAGTCCTCAAGGGTTATGTGTGTTTTACTCTTGTATTATATATCTTTTAAACATCCATAGTTTCTTTGGCTGTAGTTTTTTTTTTTTTAAGTACTCAAACTCATATTTAATCCCTTGCCTTATAAAATCATAATCATCAACCATAAAACAGAGTCCAGGATCACACATCAAAACAGTGCAAGACCAAACATCACCAGAAGGACATATATACACACTCAAATGAATAAACTGATTGATTTCTGGATTGAAAAGGGAATAAACTAATTAATGTTTAAGTTTACAGTCATAATGAACACAAACTTAATAAAAAATAATGAAATTCTTAGCTTTAACTGCTTTTACAGGACCTGGAAGAAGAGCAAAAGTACATCACAATGAAATGCATGACTGTAACACATCATAAATAAATTATTCATAGAGATATATTTTGACTAAATAGTTTTGGTTTACAGAAACAGCCTAAACCACACCACAGGCGAGTAGTAAATGACTCTCTATGCTCATGAGAAGAACAAGCTTCTTATACTCCCCAACCGTACCCTGCAGGTGCACATTTTAGCACTAAGGTCTTAAAATAGGGTATTAAATATTAAACTTAGGAATTTTCCTTGAGTACATAACAGAAGTATTAACCTACTATTAAGTTATAAAAAAATGTCTGAATATAAAAGCAACTAATTATCTTCTTTGGACTGTTCCACAACGTTCTATATGTCCTCTTACTACAGGCAAATACATAAGTAACATTTAGAACCATCTCTACCTTGTTGCTGAGCAATTTTGGAAATCATTAGGATCAAAATTTAAACTTTGTGTGAAAAAATGTCATAGATAGTAATTTTTTATTGATGTGTGATACTAGCAAATGCCCAATTTGTTATTTCTAATAAACGTAGTAAATTTTTTATATAGTGAACAAAAGCAAAAGGAACGACTTTCTACTTTAGACAAGACGCAATCTAACTTTGTAAACATTCTTCAAACATAGACCAATAAAACAACTTATCAAAACAAAAGATAGGGTGACAAAACCACCAAATTTGGTAAATGCAATATGTTGATGATATACCATCCAAGTAGAATATGAAAATAGTGGTTGGCGAGCTCATGATCAGCAGGTGATGTAAGGACATGACAAGATGGAAATGATTGGTGTTTGAGCCTCCAATTCAAATCCATTTGAAGTTAACTGCAAGGCCATAAGCCTTATCCTTCCATGTGCTCATGAACAAATAGAAATAAGTACGGATAGATTGTAAAATAACTATTGTATTGTGTGATAAACATAAATGAAAATCTTGTACGCTAGAGAAGGATGATAGGAACATATCTTAATAGAAAAAAATAAGAAAATTCTCCCTTTGAATATACTGCCTAACTTGAAGAACTTTAAGGATTTTCACTTCCCAAAGGATGATAGGTTCCAATTCTCACAAAAGACAAGTTATTTCTGTTAACATCCCTTGCCATATATAAGAAACATGCCTTGATCTTTTAATAAAGGAACTCAACTACACTAACTAAAGGCTATCTTTGAATGGACTTCGCCCATAAAATTTCAATTTCATGTAACCCAAGAAGTAGAAAAAGACTTAGAGAGTTAGTCTAGCTAGAAATTGCTTCCTGCACCCCGTCAAATGCTTCCTTCACCCCATCAAGTTTTGTTTATTCCAGTTATGCCCTTAGAAGATTTATACGAAAGGTGAGCTTCATTGTGGTTGGTGGTGGGCTGAGCGTTTTCCGATTGCGACCACTACAGTAGGTGGTGGCAATTCTACTCCGGTGATTTGTTATGGACCACTTTGTGTTGTTTTAGAGATAAGAGATGAGATGTGGATGAGTTATAGTTTTTTTTTTTTTTTTTGGAAATCATGATAGACTTCTGAAAATCGAGTCCTGGAAAACAGTTCCGAAAAATACTTTTTCAAAGACGATTGAGGAGTGTAGGGATTCATTTCGTAAAATATTTTTTAGGAGCTAAAAATACTTTCTGAAAAATACTTTTTGGAAGCCAAAATTTATATTTTGGAAAATCCTTTTTTAACTTCCAAAAATACTTTTCGGAATGCATTCTCTAATTCTGAAAATGCTTTCCGGAATGTAATTTTTTGCTTAGGGAAACACCTTTTCCAAATGCAACCATCCACCCGTAACTGGAAACATCCTCCCACAGATCGTTCCCTGTGCTTAGGCCGAAAGAATTTGACATGAATGACAAATATCCAATCCAAAAATTGATCGATAACAGAAATAATGAAAAAAAAAAAGAGAAATTACCTGCCATGACAGCATTCCCACTATGATTCCCAGCGGCAACACCGCTTCCATCCATCACAAGTTCATCTTCTTCTGTCTTCTTCCAACTATCTCTTTCTTCACACTTTGCCTTTTTTCTTATTTTTCTTTACTTATTGGGCCTCCTTCTTCAATTGGAAAGACGGCCACTCTCCTCCTCGACGTCCGGCGACTACTCCACCTCCGTCACTGTCCCCCAACCTTATATATAATAAGTTCACAGAGGCACTCAAGTCTTTTTCTGTCAGTGATAAGATGCAGAAAATAAATAATGGGGTGCAGGAAGCAATTGCCGTCTAGAAAATATCTTCTCTACAAGCTGTTGTTATATAATGACCGCCAAGGCTATAACCAAAATACATTTGAATGAAGATTTGTAAGAATAAATTTGCCGAAGAAAAGATACACACAGATTACATCTGTTTTTTATAATAAAATATTATATTTTACTAAAATAATATTATTTAAGTATTAAATGAGTATAAGGTTCTCATGGGGGATGTCAACATATCATTGTTGAATTTTTTAAGCAACCCATGTAGCATGTTTGTAGTAATAACTAGTAGCTGCTCTAAATTCAACGACGTCGTCACGAAACAAAAGAATCCCGTTTTGGAGAAGTCTATTTTTTTCACGCTAGAGATTCTTGTATGTTCAATATGTTTTCCTCAACACTATCAACTCAAAATTCAGTGTTACCTAACATTATCAAGAAAATTTACACCCTCGAATTGATTAAAAGTTAAAACTACTGTGTATAGAAACTTGTAATAATTATCATCGTATTCATGAATATTTGGTGGAAATCTCACGTCTAGAAATAAAATAAATTTATAATATTTAAGTTACCTGATTATGTGAGAAAGTTAGGCATAAAACCTGAATATCAACTCCCTTCTTCTTGTAAATATCATGGAACAATTTTGCTTATTCAATTATAGTATCATTAATCTATCACTTCCTAGTGCAGGAAAATCCCCAACGAGTTGCAGGTTTCTTTTCCTGCAAATTGGGACCCTCCCTTTACCAATTCCGTGTAGATGGTCTACGAAAGTTCAAAACTTGGAGACTTTAGCCTATATATAAACCTAGCTCACCGAGTTGCAAACCTATGTGTCTAAGTCAATGAAATGTAAATGTAACAGTAATTTTTGATGAACATGTGATGGTAGCAAATGGCCATTTTCGTTCTCTCTTATAAACATTGTGTATACATATATTACACAGTGAATAAATACTTTCTAGTTCAGGCAAAACAATAATCTTTGTACGAAAAATGTAGAAGAACAAAACAACTCGATCATAATATTTTTAACGAAAATGATATTTTGACACCACTATTCATGTCACCCTCATTTGACACTCTTACGTGTTATATGAGTTTCACCAGTGAAAAAAACAGAATGCGTTTGTTTTTATTGTATACAAAAGATGTCATCCTCAATTAACTGTTTATATAAATATGCCTAACCACTTATCTGAACATGGTAAACAACTTAAACATGTACTTATTTCTTCAGATGTCATCCTCAGTTAACCACTTATATTAACATGGCTAATCACTTATCTGAACATGGTAGACCATTTAGACATGTACGTATTTATTTAGATGTCATTCTCAGTTAACCATTTATATAAATATGACAAACCACTTATTTAAACATGGTAAACCACCTTAAACATGTCATATTCATATATAAATGGTTTACCATGTTTAAATAAGTGGTTTGCCATGTTTATAAGTGGTACTTATATAAGTGGTTTACCATGTTTCAAAATGTCATACTCATGTTTATATAAGTACATGTCTAATTGGTTATATATTTAAGTGGTTTGTCATGTTTATATAAGTGGTTAACTGAGTGTGACATTTGAATAAATAAGTACATGTCTAAGTGGTTTACCATGTTCATATATGTGGTTTGTCATGTTTATATAAGTGGTTAACTGAGTATGACATCTGAATAAATATGTACATGTCTAAGTGGTTTACCATGTTCAGATAAGTGGTTTACCTTGCTTATATAAGTGGTTAACTGAGTATGACATCTGAATAAATACGTACAGGTCTAAGTGGTTTACCATGTTCAGATAAGTGGTTAGTCATGTTTTTATAAGTGATTAACTGAGTATGACATCTGAAGAAATGCATACATGTAAGTGGTATACCATGTTAAAATAAGTGGTTTGTCATGTTTATATAAGTGATTAACAAAGCATAACATCTGAATAAATATGTACATGTTTAAATGGTTTACCATGTTCATATAAGTAGTTTGTCATGTTTATATAAGTGGTTAACTGAGAATGACATCTGAATAAATACGTACATGTCTAAGTGGTTTACCATGTTCAAATAAGTAGTTAGCCATGTTTATATAAGCGGTTAACTAAGGATGACATCTGAAGAAATAAGTACATGTCTAAGTGGTTTACCATGTTTAAATAAGTGGTTTGTCATGTTTATATAAGTGGTTAACTTAGTATGACATCTGAATAAATAATTACATATGTAAGTGGTTTACCATGGTCATATAAGTGGTTTGTCATGTTTATATAAATAGTTAACTGAGTATGACATTTGAATATATAAATACATGTCTAAGTGGTTTGTCATGTTTATATAAGTGGTTAACTGAGTATGACATCTGAATAAATACATATATGTCTAAGTGGTTTACCATATTCAGATAAGTGGTTAGCCATGTTTATATAAGCAGTTAAGTAAGGATGACATCTGAAAAAATATGTCTAAGTAGTTTACCATGTTTAAATAAGTGGTTTGCCATGAAAAACCCAACAAGAAATATGATTAGCAAGTTGACCTGAGTGGTTAGCTCAGTAAAGTTTTGCATACATGAGTTGCAATTTTGTATTTGACGAAATTACTCTTCTGTATACAACAAAAACAAACATATTCTCTCTCTTTCGCTGGTGGGACTCATATGACATGTAGGAGTGTCAAATAGAAATTACATGAATCGTGATGTCAAAGTATAATTTTTCATTTCCCACGTGTCGTAGTTTATATTTGAGGTTCCTGAGCTTCCAAATTTTGCACGTGACAATTTCTGCCTCCGATGAAGTCAATAACGTGTTTGTAGTTAATGAAGCAGCATGAGGCCGCCAACAAGAGAAGCACGTTGGTGACATAGCACCATCGAAACTCATCCACCAGAATCCACATCAGTGCTTCACATCCACTTATTCCAGACATGTGAAATATGAAAATAGTAGTTGGCATGCTCATTTCAGCAGCGGATGCAAGGACATGGCAACACATGGCAGTGACAAAAATCATCTTAGAGGGGCTTGAATAATTGAAGGGATTGTTGTTGGAGCCCTCGTACTTGATCCCAATGGAATTTAACAACAAGGCCATGAGAATGGTATAAGCTTTATTATGCTTCATTGTTTTGCTTGGGAATATGTTTTATGAAATTAACCAAGCTGGGCAACATATATATGACCAGGGAGTTACATGTTAATTTCTGAGAAATTATTTGGATTTGTCGTTTTGGATGTATAATTTGTGATTGTACTTATGTTCACACCATTTTCAACTTTTCAGTCTACCAGAACGAAAGCTAATCTGTCATGTTCGTGTCAAAAACATATAACCAACAACTACGTGTAGAGATGGATGAATCAACTAAAAAAATGTTCTTATTATTGCATCCAAAGCTACAAGAAGCATACCGTTAAAAGTTTTATGTAATAAATTATTTATATTTAATTACAAATCTTGTCTATTATTTTTTATTTGGTGGTGTATTATTAATTTTCTAATTTCTTAGATTATAACTTTTTAATATGCTTTATTTAATTAATAAACTTATTTTCACATAAATTTTCACACAATTACTTAATTTAAAATATTATATTAAATAAAATATAACACATTTTACAAAATAAAAATAAACAACTTAAATCAAAAGATTTCACGAACGAGAAAAAAAATATCCTAAAGTCGTAGCTCAACAAATGACCTCTAAAAATAGTTATAAGCCTAAAGCAGTGACAAAACTCATGCTCTTTAACAAAATCAAAAAATAAACTCATGTTAAGAAAAACAGTTTAAAATGTAGAACTGTGTTTTCATGTTCCATTCAATTTCTTAAATAAATTTAAATTTTTTAAATAAAATTGTATCATTACGCACAATTTTAGAAAGGTTAAAAAATATATATATAATATTGAAGGTGTCATATATACATATATATATATATATATATATATATATATATATATATATATATATATATATATATATATATATATATATATATATATTACAACTTCAATCTAAAAATAAAATATTTTACATAAAAGTCGTGTTTGGATATACGATTATTTTCATTTTAAAACTGTCTTCCCAACAATTTTTAAAATAAGTGAAAAAAATATAATAAAAAATAATTTACAATTAGAAGTGCTCAAGTTAATTACCATTATTTAAAAAAACTAATATTCAAATTTAAAGGAGATTGTAATTTTAACATCAATTAATTGAAATTCAAGAATCTGTTATAAAAACTCAACAAGACTGAATAAAGTAAGATTTGAGAAGGAAATTAGATGTCATGATATATTAACAAAATTATCATTTATTAAAGGATAAATTATTTTACTATTTTAAATTTTTCATTAATACATGTTTACAATTATATATTTACATTTCAAATATATTAATTGTTTATTTTCTTTATCTGCTCGATTAAAATCTTTAAAGATAATAGCGTTTATTACAATATTTAAAATAATTATTTAATTTAAATTTTTTGAAATAGAAATAGGTCTGATGTATATTAATGTTTGTATATGTGGTTAAATATTTATTGTGTGTTTTGTGATTTAAAATGCAATAGATACTTTATATTTTAATTTATATTTATTTTAACATTTTAAAAATAATTTATCTATTTATTATGACGTGGAAGTAATATTGGATAATTTAACAATTTTCAATGATAATAATAAGATATTTATTATAAAAATAATTAATGATTATCATAATTAATTGACATGGTCACTTTTGTATGGAATTAGTAGGGACAATTATTTTTGTTACAACAAAAATCAATTTTAGTGAGATTTTAAAATATAATACAATAGTGATTAGAGTACCACTTGTAACAACTAATATAATTATTATTATATTTTATATATTTATGACAATTTATTGTTATTGTTATTATATATTATTATTAATAGTGAAAATTATTTGTCACATTAAAACTTAATGACATCTCAAAATACTATATATAGTATAATAATGATAAGAAGATTAATAACAATTTAATTGTTTTCAGAAAAGATTAAAAATGAGATTTTATAACTTTTTGCAATAAATATTTGTATGATTAAAACTAATTTGCTTGTAGTATAGTTTTCTTTGGTGTCTTTTCTTGTTTCCTAGTATCATGTCATATTACGGCATAACTTATTGCGTCATGTTTGAAATACTACCAATCTTTTATTTTGTAAGGAAACAACAGAGGTTGAATTTGACATTCCTGTAATGTTTCTCACATGGACACAAACACAAACATTTTTCAATTTTTCAGTCTTGACCTCCCTCCGTACGACAGCCGCTATGTTATGTTACTTGTCAAAATTGCTCTGTCTAGTAATCGACATAAGGTTTTTGTGAACAAATATATATGGGGATATTTAAATTATTTGAATTAAGCAAATTTTTAAAAAAATAAAAATTTATAAATAATGTAATTGAAATTTTAATCATCTTTTCTTGTTTGTCATCATGGCTTTCCACTACTTTCTTCACATGGGTGCACGGATCACTTTTTCTTCTCCACGCTCTTAAATTATCGCGAATCAGGTGATCTAAATAGGAACAGTACTCGCATTTCCTTCCTCACGCACAATCCAACCACATAAGCAAACATAGTGTTAATATGGTGTGGGGTTTTAGATGAGAGTAACATCGATTTGCATTAATTAATTTGTAGGAAGATGAGAATGTTGAATTGAAGGAGAAGAAATTGTGAAACCAGTGAAAAAAATAAGAAGATAAGTATGGATACAAAGTTTCTAAAAAGAAACTAATGTTAATTATATGATTTTGTTTTTAGGATAAATGAAATTATTGTCAATTTTATTTATTTTGTTTTTATAACAAAATTATATTGTAATATTTTTTATTTGTTTTCTTTTTTTAGTTATATCTATGATGGGTACATTATTTGTATATATTCAATTATTTAATTTTGCTTTCAATAGAAAAACATAAAGAATATTTTCATTATTCATCTCTTCATTTTATATTATGATATGTATTTCATAATATGGTATTAGAGCACTGATTTCAGAACTCTAATTGCTACATTTACTCATGGTTGAAATTGTTGATCTCTCACGAAATCCCTCGTCATAATTGAATATGATTTGTTCTCTCAGTACACAACAAGAAAGACACATTTTTGGTGATTAGTCTAAACAATGATTGATTCTAGTAGAAGTTATGGAAGACGGTATACATTTAAAATCTGTAGTCACTGTGGAAAGATAGGGAATATGGTTTATACATGTTATAGAAAGCATGGTTTTTTACACCTTTGTTCAAGTTTAAAAATTTGAAAACAAATTGTAATAATAATCAGTAGAATCATGAAGGCTCAAGGTCAGAAGTACATTCTCAGTAAATTAGTTTTACTCCTAAGCAGTATCAAACATTGTTAGCCCTTTTACAATAGTGTAAATCCAATGACAATGCTCTAATCAAACCTCTATTATCTCTTCCAACATGACAACACACATTGGTAATAAATTTCTTTCTTCTTTTAGTTATTGGATTCTTGATAGTGATTCTACTGACCACATTTGTTCATCCTTGACTCATTTCACTTCATATCATTAAATTAATCCTATCGGTGTCAAATTACCAAATGGAAATCAAGTCATTGCCAATTACTCTAGAAGTATTTTTATCAATCAAAATCGTGTCATAGATAATGTTTTGTATATTCCTATTTTCATTTTTAATCTTCTTTCAGTAACAAAATTGATTGATAATTTATCATGTGTGATTACATTTAACTCTAGTAGTTGTCACCTTTAAGATAATAACTCTTTGAAAATGACTGATTCAGTCAGATGCAAGATAGACTTTATATACTCAGGATCCCTTCTTATCAAAAACTTCAAATCAAACCCATCAAATCTCCACATATTACCAATACTGTCAATATTACTGCTAATGATCTCAAAAACCTTTATCATTTTTGGTTAGGGCATGCGTCAAACAAATTTATTGATGTTATCAAAAATAAATATTCTTTTGTTAAATATAATAGATCTTTTATTTGTTATGTTTGTCAATTTTCAAAGCAAAAAAGACTTCCCTTTCCTCTTAATGTATCTAAATCTAAAAGATGTTTTGATTTGATTCATGCTGATGTGTGGGGACCATACTCAATATCATCAATTCATGGTCATAAATAGTTCTTGACCATAGTTGATGATTATTCAAGGTACACATAAGTTTTTCTTTTTAAATAAAAATATGAAGTTGTTAAGATTTTGAAATATTTTGTTATTTTTACTCAAACACAATTTGAGATAGGAATAAAAGAAATAATAAGTGATAATGGGACTGAACTTTCATGACTACTTTTTTTTATCAACAAAGGAATAATACATCAAACTTCATGTCAATATTGCACAACAAACTAGTACAGCTGAAAGAAAACATGGTCATTTTATAAATGTAGCAAGAACTATCAAGATACAATCTCATTTACCCAAATTTAATGGTCATATTCTGTGATACATGTTGTGTATATTATAAACATGTTTCCCTCAAATGTTTTAAATGATTTTTCTCCTCATGAAATACTTTATAAAACTTCACAAAATTTTAATAAATTAAAGGTGTTTGGATCTTTATGCTATGCTAGTACTTTGTCAACAAATAGAAGTAAATTTGATTGAAGGGCATCAAAATGTATTTTTATTCATTTTAAAAGGGGGACAAAAGGATATATTTTTGTTGAATATTCAATCAAGAGAAATTTGTGTGTATAGGGATGTTGTTGATAATTATTTATTTTTACCACTTTCCGATTGTATAATGATAACAATAAAGATAAATTAGTTGGTAATTATTAGGGTTTTACACCATTTTGGTGTAATTGGGGCAATTAGGCTTCAATTAAAATTTTGTTATTATTTTGACACCATTTGTGGAATTTTGACATATTTGACTGTGTTTAATTCTCCCACACTTATCCTTTTTTACTCCTGGACACAATCTAGACCTAGATAAAAGAAAATGAAGGCTAAGTAATCAAGACTATAACTAGATTCAACAAGCTACCAATAGAAAAGTATTTGAGCAAGGAATATCAAATTAAAATTTATTTTCAAAGGTTGATCAACAAAGTTTGAATTTCTCTCTTCTTGGATTAACCAATTTATGCAACCAATTATGCAATTGACAGTCATATATGCTAACCTCCCAAGATAGTGTATCTCTCTCACTCTTGAGTGTTTAAGGAAGGTGTATAACACTCAAACCATCTCAACGAATATTGCCTTACCATAGGCTTGCAAGAATTCTAATTCTCCTATTTCGAAACACAAGTTTGCATCATTCAAGAGAACTTTGTGAAGGTTGTAACGAGGTTAAGGTGGTAGGAATTTTCTTTTTACAATTAAGGTAACATCCAAAGATTATTAAAAGAGCAAGAGCATGATATTTTTGCAACATCAATCAAATTAATCCTACCCAATAATTGAAATTACGCAAATTAACTTAAGATACACAAACATTTTCTTCTCTCTTTCTCAACTTTTTTCTTTGATTTTTTTTAGTTTTTCTTTTGTTTTTTTTTTTTGTTTTTTTTTTTCGAAGAAACTCTCATGACAAGAAGAGAGAAGAATGAAACCCATGATCAAATAATAATTCCTAAAATCCATACATGATCAATCAACCTTCTCCACACTTAGCATATTACACATCTTGCGCAATCCTCACACTTAGCAATTTACACAACCTAAAAGAAACCATCATGCTCAATTAATAATCAAAGAAAAGGACAAAAATGATTTTACATTTAGGCTTGTAATAAGTTAAATGAAAGAATGAAAAAATATAGGCTCAAAGGGGTTGACAAGGTAAATTAGTGTATAGGATGGTTATATGGTTAAGTATGTGAAACAATAAAAATGTCAATCATAATCATGCAAACAAGTGAACATACAATTTCAAAAAGAATGAGAGCAAGTTCTAGAAAATAACATTCATGAGAGGCAATATCACACAAGAAAGAAAAGAAAATGGTATATAGATGAATCCATTCATGTAGGCCCAAATAAGCTCACAAGGTCATAAAATGTCATACTTGCATAAAAGTTGAGTACACAATCAGTTCAACACATTTATCAAAATCCATATAAGAAATAATTCAACCAAGTGGATCAACCAAAAATCAGGGGTTCAATTTCGAGCTCAATACTAATAAAAAGGTAGAATGTCGTGAAGGTACTAGTCAAAACAAAATTGCAGTTTCTATGAAAATCACAATGCAAGGAAACGAAATAAACTAAAAGAAAATGCGAATGAAACAAATAAGATACAATAAAATGCAAAGAAAGAAGAAAAGAAAAATCAAAAGAGAAAGAAAACTCCTCGTTGCTTCATGGACACGCAACATCAGTGAGCTCTACGTCCTGCTCCTCCACTGTTCTAGGGATACCTTGATGATAGTGCTTTGAACGCTGCCCATTCACTAGAAATGTCTTCTATATATTTTCATCATTATGTTTGACTACACCATATGAACAACCATCAGTAATCACAAAAGGACCGTCCCATTTAGATCTACCAAGCATAAGTTTAAGACGAGAATTAAACAAAATGAATTTTTTCCCGGTTGCAAACTCCCTGTGTAGAATTCGCCGATCATGAAAAGCTTTAGTTTTCTCTTTGTAAATACGTGAGCTTTCATAGGCGTCCAGTCTCAGCTCCTCCAACTTTTCTAGTTACAACTTCCTTTTAGCTCAAAATTAGGCCAAATCCATATTATAGTGTTTGACTGCCCAATATGCTCGGTGCTCCAACTCCACCGGCAAGTGACACGCCTTACCAAAAACAAGTCGGTAGGGAGACATCCTAATTGGAGTCTTGTAGGCTCCTGCAAGCCCAAAGATCATCATCTAATCTCTTGCTCCAGTCCTTTCTGTTGGAGTTCACTATTTTCCAGAGAATTTGTTTGATCTCTTTGTTAGACACTTTTGCTTGCCCGTTAGTCTGCGGGTGGTAAGTTGTTGCAACCTTATGGAGAACTCCATACTTTTTTAGTAAAGCATCTATGCTCCGGTTGCAAAAATGAGAGCCCTGGTCACTGATGATGGCCCTGGGAACACTAAACCAAGGGAGAGAAGACTGATCTTACAATTGCAAAAGTTCATCTAGAAAATCATCTCGGATGGGAGATAGTGCAGCACCCTGTGAATGAATTTGACTTAAATGATCAGCCACTAAATTCTATATTCCATTTCGATCTCTAATCTCTATGCAAAACTCCTAGAGTAACAACATCCATCTGATTAACTGTGGCGTAACATTTGTTTTCTTCAAGAGAAACTTCAAAGCCGCATGGTCAGTGAATAAGATGATTTTTGCATTAAGTATATATGATCTAAATTTGTCTAGAGAAAAAACCACAACTAAGAGCTCCTTCTCAGTGGTGGTGTAATTAGCCTGAGCTGAATCCAGGGTCTTTGATGCATATGATATTACATGAGAAACTTTGTGCACCAACTGCATAGTTGGAGGCATCGCACATAAGCTCAAATGGAAGTGTCCAATCGGGAGGCTGGATGATAAGGATGGTAGTCAAACACTTCTTCAAGTGGTCAAAAAGGAGTCTTGCAATTATCATTAAAGATGAACTTCGTATTATGTTGTACGAGGTTGGTTAGGGGTTGGGCAATGTGGTTGAAGTTCTGGATGAACCTCCTGTAGAAACCTATATGTCTAAGAAAAGAATGAACTTTCCGCATTGTTGCGAGGTAAGGCAAAGTAGAAATAATTTCTATCTTAGCAGAATCTACCTCAATTCCCTTCCCTGATATAACATGTCCTAACACAATACTAGATTCAACCATAAAGTGACATTTCTCATAATTAAGTACCATACTACTATTAATGTATCTCTGTAAATTTTTTTGCCAGACTACTCAAACAATCATCAAAAGAAGAACCATATACAGAAAAATCATCCATGAAAACTTTTGTGCATTCTTCTAAAAGATTAGAAAAGATGTTTACCATACACCTTTGAAAGGTGTTAGGTGCATTGCACAAACTAAAAGGTATCCTTCTATATGCATAAGTCCCAAAGGGACATGTGAATGTAGAATTCTCTAAATCCTCATGTATAATGTAAATCTGAAAATAACTTGAGTAACCATCCAAAAAATAGTAATGAGACTTACCAGCTAACTGCTCTAACATCTAATCAATGAATGGAAGAGGATAATGATCCTTCTGGGTAACTTGGTTAAGTCTCTGATAATCAATGCAGACTCTCCAACTGTTCTGGACTCGCGTAGGAATAAACTCATTCTTTTCATTGTTTATCACAGTGATTCCTGACTTCTTGGGCTCCACCTGTACTGAACTCACCTAGTGGCTGTTAGAGATCGAATAAATGATACTTGCCTGAAGTGGCTTAATGACCTCTTTCTTTACCACATCCAAAATAAGTGGGTTGAGTCTCCTCTGTTTGTCTCACTAGTTTAGCCCCATCCTTCAATAAAATCCTATGCATGAAGTGGAAGGGCTGATACCAAGAATATCTGTTAAAGTTCAACCAATTGCTTTCTTGTGTGCTTGAAGGACCTGCAGAAGCTTCATCTCTTGATCGGGCAGCAAGTGTTTGGCAATTATTACTGGCAGTTGCTCGTCCTTTTCCAAGAAAGCATAAGTGAGATGCTCAGGTATAGTTTTGAGTTCCAACTGTAGGGGCTGCTCAGTGGAAGAACAAATAGTGGAAGGTAATAGCTCGGTTGAACTGACGTGAGCTTGATCGATACCTGTAAAAGAATAAAAAATATTGTCAATGCTTATCCGTCCCTGCTTATCATGCTCAAAATCAAATAATTCATCAACCGCATCATTAATAACGTCAATGCGCACAATATAATGTTCCTCTCTAAGATGTTGCATGGCATCAAATATATTAAACTTAAAAACATTATCACCGAACTCCATGGACATAGTACCAGAGTGCACATCTAATTTGGTCATAACAGTTTTAAGGAATGGCCTGCCAAGAATGATAGGGGACTTGCTTGAAGCAGAGTCACCCTCCATCTCTAAAATGTAAAAATATGCATGGAAAATAAGCTCATTCACCCTAATTAACATGTCTATGACTAAACTTGTAAGGGTGTGCATTGTTGTGGTTAGCCAATTAAATGACCACACCAGTAGCTTTTAGAGACCCGAGACCCAGAGCATTAAAAATAGATGTAGGCATGACATTTATGGATGCTTTCAAGTCTAACATGCAATCATCAAATTTATAGTTTCCTATAATGCAAGGAATAATGTCACTGGATCTTTGCATCTTTGAGGCATCGGCTGGATGAGTGTTAACACGTTCTTGCTTAGGTTGACTCTCTCATTGCCCTTGAGCTTCCTCTTATTAGTGGACAACTGCTTCAAGAACTTGGCATATTTTGGAATTTGCTTGATTGCATCTAAAAGAGGGATGTTAACTTCAACTTTTCTAAAAGTTTCTAAGATTTCCTTCTCAAATGTTGCATCAGCATCTCCTTGGAAGGGGTCAATCTTTGTGGAAAGGACACAGGAATAAAAGGCTCCATTGCTATCTTGCTTGTTACATCCAAGTCTTTCTCTTTATGTCTAAGTCTAACTCTAACTCTTTCAAAATTTGGCTCTTCTATTAATGCAGGTCCCATTGTTTGCTTTTCAATCCTCAAGGTAATGGAACTCACGTTCTTCTTGTTCGCATTTGAATTAGGAATTTCTTGGGAAGGTAAACTATTAGGCACTTGAGGCTGATTCTGATTAATTGCACTGGCTAACTACCCTATCTGGGTTTGCAAATTCTAAATGGTGGCCTTAGTCCTTTGTTTAAATTGCAAATTGTTGGTTGTCATTTGCTTTATCGATTCTTCCAAGGAGGGGTCACCCTGTGGTTGGGAGGGTGTTGGGAGATGGTGTGGTTTGCTACACAAAACTCTCTTTCTGATGTTAGAATGGAGGTCTATGTTGGCTGGAATTTTGCTGTTAATTTTGTCTTAGATAAAAGGTAGAATTGTTAGAGGAATTTTGAAAATTATGATTCTGATTTTGATTTTGTCCTCATCTCTGATTAGGATGATCTCTCCATCTAGGATTGTATGTGTTAGAGTAAGGATTATATCACTGTTGAGGTCTTCCTAGAAAGACTCCAGCTGCTGCAACAATGTGATTATTGAAATTCTCTTCTTGCAATGTGGGACAAACATCAGTAGGATGTGAAACATCATAACAAA
>Ga0209700_104469_pt1 | contig 25166 bp, 9 predicted proteins | sample SiratroredBW_FD_187528 | JGI IMG/M metagenome (GOLD analysis project Ga0209700, IMG submission 187528) | Root nodule microbial communities of legume samples collected from California, USA - Siratro red BW (SPAdes) (version 2) | ecosystem: Host-associated > Plants > Roots > Nodule | place: USA...
TAATAATATTGATAAAAATAATATTAATAAGATTCATAATAACAATAATAAATTAATAAAATTTAAAATACTAATATTATTAATAATATTAATACGGGTAATAAATATAACATTAATAATAATAATAATATTAGAATTAAGAATATTAATGTTAACATAAATAATAATAACATTATTGATAATATTATTATTAACTATTATAATAATAACAATAATATCACAAATATTTTTAATATAACTGAAAATAATATAAAAAATATTAATAATATTAAAACTATTTTTTATATAAATATAAATAATGTTGATAATAATATAGTAATATTAAAAGTATTATTAATGTAAATATAAATAATATGAATAGAAGTATTAATAATATTCAATATATTAAAAAACATATAATAATAATGTTATCAATAACATTAATAATATTTTTTTTATAAATATTAATAATATTAAAAACTTTAAAAATATTAAAAAGAAAAATATAATACTGATAATAACAATAATTATAATTTTAATAATATTATAACTACCAATATTAGAAATAATAATAAAAACAATAATATTAGCAATAATATTAATAATATTAATATATTATTAATATTAATAATAATAATAATGATAATATTATTAATAATACTAATGATAATAATAATAATACAAATTTAATAATATTAATAATAATAGTAATAAAAGTGTTAAAAATACCAATAATATTTGTTATAATATTAATAATATCAATAAAAATATTAATATTGTTAATAATATTCACCTTTATTAATGTTATTATGAATAAATCAATATGAACATCATTAATAAGAGATAATAGTAGTTTTATTCATAAATATAAGTTCCTAAGTATTACCCACGGAGATAGGTCCGTAGGTATTACCCACGGACATAGGTCTCTAGGTATTACCTACGGATATAGGTCTGTAGATATTACCTACAGAAATAGTTCGTGGGTAATATGTATAGACCAATATCCGTGGGTAATACTTACAGGTCTGTGTCCGTGGGTAATATCTACGAATCTATGTCCGTGGATAATACCTACGGACTTAAATCCGTGGGTAATATCTACATATACAAATCCGTAGGTAAATAATTCGTGGGTAAATTGAGTTTTTCTTGTGGTGAACCCATAATTTTTTTTTGTACAAAATGACAACACCACATCAGTTTTAGCCAAACAATCGACGTGGTGTTGTCCACTATGTTGTGTTGTGTGTCATTGACGTCGGTATCTCGTTTAAACCGACGTGGTGGTGGATTACATGGCATCGGTTGTTTAATTGATGTCATGTTTAACGTCGCCTTGATCAACGTCGGTTCGCAACCTGACGATAAAAGCCTCCCAGAATTGACGATAAAGACCTTTTTTTCACTGGTGAAGAACTTATCAAATAACTAAAAAGTCTCCTAATAATTAGGAAGTAATCCAAAAGACTAAAACAAATAAAAAATATTTAGTCAAATAAAACATAAATAACAATTTATTCAACATTTCCTTTCTTAAATTGATATTAGTTTAAACAAAGATGTACTTTATCTTAAATTGAACAAAATTTGAGTAACTTTCTAAACTTCTCAAAAGTTGGCAACTTAAGAGTTTTTACAAATATATCAACTAACTAGTTGGAAACTTAAGATTTTTTACAAATATATCAACTAACTAGTCCTCATTGTTGTGGTAAATGAGTTCAATTGTCTTTTCACTGATGAGTTCACGTAAATAATGATACTTGACATCTGTGTGTTTACTTAGATAATGCAAAAATGAATTTTGAGAGAGTTTTATAGTATAATTGTTATCACAGTAAATCACAATTGTTTTTTCTTGTATGAACTGTAATTCGTCAAAAATTTTCTTTAAGCAAATTGCTTGACGTGCACGCTGCAACAAATTCTACCTCTATCATTGATAAAGTAACAATTGGTTGCTTTTTTTTTATGACCAAGATACAACTGCTGAACCCAATAGAAATACATGACTTGAAGTATTATTCCTATCATCTTGATCACCTACAAAATCACTACCGATAAACTAGTTAAATTAGACCTTACACCCTTCTTATATAGTGACCCAAAATCTCTAGTTCCTTACAAATAGTGAAGAATTCACTTGGCAGCAAAGAGACAATTCTCTATTGGATTCTCCATTGAACAACTTGAATAGCAAGAAATAATGCATCATGCCTATAGGTCATCTCAAAATTATCCATCATTGATATTTTAAAATTATTAAACTTGAGAGTATCATCTCTAGTGAATATGATGTCATGCACGTATAAACAAATAATAACAATCTCCTCTTTTTCAAATTTCACAAAAAGTGTATGTTGATATGGATACTTCTGAAAACCATCTTTCAAAATATGAGCCTCAATTTTACTATATCAAACATGAAGGACTTCTTTTAATCCACGCAAGGCATTTTTAATTTGTAAATTTTGTGTTCACTTTTTTTCTTAATATAACCAAGTGGTTTATCAACAAATACCTGTTTCTTTAAGTCATCATATAGAAAAGTTGATTTCACATTCGGCTGAAAGATGGGCCATGATTTTTTAGCTACAATTGGAATCAACAATTGAATAGTGTCATGGCGTGCTACTGGTGCAATCACTTTAGTGTAATATGCTCTAAACTCTAGCTTATAGTCTTTTGTTACTAAGCGTGCCTTAAACTTGTCTAGTTCATCATTCACCTTGAGTTTTGTTTTATACAACCACTTTACTCCTCCAATTGTCGTGACACCATTGGGAAGTTCAATTAACTCCCAATTTTTATTTTTTTTTCAAATGCAAAAAATCTCATCATCCATGGCCTTGCACCATTATGACTCCTCATAATCTGACATCTATGTTGGTTTGTGTCTAACACTGGTTCACTAGATTGCTCATCAAATGTTGTCACTATTGGCAAAATTTTAGAAGTAGCAGGAACTCTATGTTGGGTATCTTCAGAGGAGTCATTCAAAAGAATTTGCTAGACAAGATTCTCATTAACTTCCTTTGAAAATCTAATACAACATATTTTTCATTAGTAGTAGTTTTTTCATTCCATGCCCAAAAAAATTCTTCATCAGAAACAACATCATTGCTACTTACAATTTTCTTAATGTTCCAATTATATACATTATAGGCCTTAGATTGATCACTAACACTAAGAAAACTTCATTTTTCTCCTTTATCGTCCAACTTCTTTCTTTTCTCATCATGAATATGAACATAAGCAACACACCTAATATTTTGAAATGGTTGACACATGGTTTTCTGCAACTTCATGCCTTCTTTAGCTTTGGTGTCATATTTTAAATAGACAAAGTCAGAGTTCTATTCAAAGTATGAATACTTTATACGAGTACTTCAGGCCATAATGTATTTGGGACAACATTTGTTAAAATGTTTTGCACTATGTTAAGAATAGTAAGATTTTCGTAGATAAAGTCCAAGAATCAGTAAGTGCAATTTTTGATTCCTTAAGGATCTATATCCATATGCAATACTAATATTGATAATATTATTGTTATTGTTATTGTTATTATTATTATGATTATTATTTATATTATTATCAATATTAATCAATACTAGCAATCATTGATAGTGACTAAAAAATAGGTTATTAAATGATCAAAATCTATCACTATTTAAAACAGTGACCGATTTAGTGATCAAATGTATCAGTAACTATTTTGCTGATCACTGATGTATAGTGACTGAATGAGTGACCGATTTTAAAAATTAGCGAATATTATTTTTGTTATAAAAGAAAATTATTATTTTTACATTTATTATTTCTATTATCATTTAGCTTGAGAGAACCAATAACCACTATACCAAAACAACATTTTTGTCATGCTATAATTATTATTATTCTTATTATTATAATTACAATTATTATTATTATTATTATAATTATAAATATTATTATTATTATTGTTACTATTATTATTGTTATTATTATTATATTATTATTATTACTATTATTATAATAATAATAATATAATTATTATTGTTGTTGTTGTTCTTTTTATTATTAATATTATTACAATTATAATTATTATTATTATTATTATTATTGTTATTGTTATTATTATTATTATTATTATTATTATCATTATCATTTGTGATCGAATCAGTGATCAAATTATTATTATTGTTATTATTATTATTATTCTTGTTGTTGTTATTGTTGTTATTATTATTATTATTATTATTATTATTATTATTATTATTATTATTCTTACTTTTATTACTATTATTATCATATGTGATCAAATCAGTGACCGAATTTGTAATCGAAATATTACGAAGCATATTTGCAATTTGAAAAATTAGCTCATTGGTAATGGTTGATGAGTTTTTCTGGTTTGATTCATTTTGTTTCCAATTTCATCATTTGAAAATGACATTTTTGGTTTTTTTTTTTGTATTTTTCGGTTGTGAGGGGTAATGGAACAATGATGTTGATTTCTTAGTTCTGAGGATCTAACACCGCTCTGGTATTGAGGGTTACAAAATGTTAGACAAGAATATGATAACTATGAACAAAAATGAATAAATAATATGATAACATGGAAGAAGGTTTTTCTTGAATTCTATTTTTTGTTTACAGTAGCTCACTTAATATAAAATTCTAGGGAACTAAATATAGAAATTATTCTAAATAGATACATTTGATATTATATAATATTCTACTGATATTCTCTTATACTCCTTTGATTATCTCTGATATTCTTACTGATATTTCTTTGATTATCTCTTGTTAGCACCATAGCTAAGCATGTGATTTAATGAAGACAATAAAGAGTATAGCTTGATGGAGTGTTAGACTACGCCAAGCACGGATTGATTGGAAGATCTGTTAGAGTTTACTGGACCAGATGTGATCAAGAGAAGATATGCTTGAGCCACTTGGAGTTGTTGTGGTTTCGGTCATAGGTTCCTAAACTTGGGTAGATGTGTTTGTGAGCTTGGTACTCAACCATTAGTGATATTGATCATTACTCTTGAAGAGGCTCAAGATTCATGTGTTTTAAAAAATGGTTTTATCAATATTAACATGGTTTTGAGAAAAAGAACCTAAACTGATTTTTGCTGAAAAAGATTTTTTAATCAATTGAATTTTTAAAACAATCGATTGGATGTGCAGTTATTTTTGTTACTACTGGAATCTTTGACTGAGTCAACTAACGGTCAATTCAATCGATTGAATGGTTTGATCAATTAATTGAACCAGTGACAACTAAGCTGTTTTAAATCAGAATTGACTATAAAAAGGAATTGTCTCTATCATTTTCATAACTTTGAGATTTCTAAAACATATGTTTGAGAATTCCTAAGAGATCATAAATGCCCTTTTTGTACAAACTATTTTCAAATTGATTTACACACAAGAAATCATAAAGATCTACTTGAGTGAGGATCAACTGCTTTGGTTCTGCACCAGAGCTAAGTCTTCCATACTTGATCTCAATCGATTTTGTATTGTGTATAGTGTGGTTGATTGACTTGAATTGTATTCTATTCTTATTGTATTCAATTATTGGAGTGTAATTGGGCAGTGCAGTGAGTTTTTGTATTGGTGTAACACTAGCTGAAGGGTTCAGTGTGGTGGGTTTACTGCTTGGAGCAGTAAGTACTACGGGAAGTAGTGTGTAACTTGTTGGGAGCAAGGGTGTAAAACTGATCTTGGATCATTTTAGAGGAAATTTTTGCTGGTTTGGCAAAAGACTGGACGTAGCCCTTGTGGAAGGGTGAACCAGGAGAAAAATTATGTGTTCTTGCTTTTCTCCCTACTCTTCTCGATATAATTTCAATTAACTGGATTAAAATATAATCATCTTGTTGATTGTATTATGATTCTTGGAGAGTTCAGTAAATTGTTTGATTGAATCTGTAATACTTCCGGTGTATATATCTTCTGATACATTTTGATTCAAACAATTGTATTCTGAGAATCTGTTTACCGAATTGTTTACTGGACAGTCCAGAACTGTGCAGTTAATTGATTTTATAAAGATAATTCATTCTCATTCTTAAATCACTTTCCAATTTTGCAAAAATTTTTAAAGTTCAATTCACCCCCCTCTTGAACTCGGTCCAACCTATTGTTTACATCTCTGATATTCTACTTATTAGTTTCTCTGGTAATAATATTCTAACATTATTCTTCTGTAAACCTGTGGAGGAACTGGTGGATGGAGGCATCAAAGTGGTGGAGGAATTGTCAAATGGAACTTAGGATGGAGGAGACAAAGATTCGAATTGGAGAAACAACTTGAGAAACAAATGTTGCTTATGATATCAAATATACAGTGGTATAGAGAGGGACAAGATAGTTTGGTATAGATTGGGGAGGAACAATAGGAGTATATGGTTCAGTTGAGCTATACTCCTAAACCATGAGGAAGAGTTGGAAAATCTTGAGTTATTTTGAGATATTTGAAGTATTAAGGTAGCCCCGGTAGCGCTGGTGCGCGTTTGGATATTATTGTTAGATAGACTGCCCACTAAGGATAACTTGATTAGAAGGGGACCGCAGTTGGGAAGTACTCAGTGTCCAATGTGTCAGGAATGTGACAAAAGTGCTCAACATCTCTTCAATACCTGTAAGGTGGTACAAAGAGTATGGAATTCTTGTGACAGGTGGGTTGGTAATGTTTTAGTTAAGCACGAGTCTTTATTTGTTCACTTTGAGAGTTTTTGTCTTTTGTATCTCAGGCCTAATGTGAATAGGATTTGGAAAGGCATGTGGGTGACCATAAATACTGAGATATGAAATCATAGGAATAAGGTGATATTTAATAATGATGTAGTAGATACTGAAGAAATCTTTTGCATGGTCCAATTCAAGGCTTTTGGACATGGCTAAAGCATAAAATGTCCAGAAACTCCTTCTTTTACACGGATTGATGCTTTGCGCCGGTTAATTGTTTAGGGTCCATTGTGTAACAAAGATACAATTATCAAGAGGGAGTTGAAAATATGTAATCCAATAGGTATAGAAGCATAGGCTTATTAATTTCAGTTTTATTAAAATCTATCCTAAATTTACTTCAAACGATTTCAGTTTTCTTATGATAAAAAGGACAACTGACCTTTTTGTAATAATGAAAGTTCAGACTGGATGTAATATCCTGAATGTGGGAAGGGATATTATTTAGTAGTACATTCGGTAACTCCTTCCTTATGTTTTAGGGTAGATTCAGAATATACAAGAGTATTAGGTAATGCTTACTAAGAATATGAAAACTCCATCTAGACACTTCATCAACATTCATTAAATTTTCTCTAGTTCTATTTTTCTTTACATATTAGAATATAACACCTGTAAAATCTTTTGGATGTCATTTAGTATTTTATGTATATCCTTTTGTATTAATGACAAGAAATTACCTGCCACTAACACCAAGAGAGGTAAAAGAAACAAGCTCAAAGTACTGCTGCAAAATATCTATTACTTTCATAAAGTTTAATCTAAGACATTCAATTACTTAAAGAATAAAAAATATTTAAAATTAGATTGGATGCCTGATATAACTAATTAGTCTTATATGAAAATCAATTCAACAATTTTTGTTATATTTAATTGTTAAAATTTCATACAAAGGTTTTCATACTTTTTTTTTCGTAGTACATAGTTTAAAATTGAAAATAACTTTGCTTTTAAAAACTATTTTAAAAAATTATAACAAATCAAGGTTTCTTTAAAATGAATTAAACAGAAAATTTTACTAAAACACTTTCGCTTGAAAAAATTATGTTGATCCATAAATGAGAGAATATTTCGGGTCTTGTTAAATAAGGAACTTGAAATGAATATATAAGACATAAACTCTTAGGCAACGAAAATGACATTATTCTGTATCAGCTTGATAAAAAATTTTCTTTTAAAAAAAATATGAATGTATCAATCCTATTCAATCATTGACATAGCCCCTTAACACATGAATAGATTGAAACAAAGTTTTTTTTTATAGGGAATCAAAAGGAAGAATAAATTGTTGGGATCAATAAAAAAATCTGCATATGTGATAGATATGAAAATAAGAAAAATAGGTGTGACTGCCGCTAATTGGTCATTTAATATACAAGTCATCACTTAACATATAGAAAGCAAAAATTAGAATTTTATTGAGAACTAATAAGTGTCAATTTTACTTGTTAATATGTCCTTAAGGTACTTATTTTCACAATCTTTAAAAAAGAAATATTTTAAGAGCTCCCAACTTTAGAGTCTATTACGATATTATATTGTATAATTAAACACTCTCCAAGTTAATTAAGGGAGTTCAAATATACTTTTTGGGAGCATGCGAGAGAATCTAGAAGAAAGGCACAATATCAGGGCCAATTCGTTGAGTAGTCTCTGGTTCACTCAGTGAATGAAGGAAAATTAAGAAAAACAACTTTCCAGCGTTCCATCAAATTAAGAATTAATATCTGTTCATTCAGCAGATTGTCCAAGCTTGATGAATAAGGTCTCCTCACCCTAAAGAATACTCAATCCACTAATGGTTCCTAATGGATATGTAGTTAAATTCTGCATCCCCTATTTTATACTTGAAAGAAAGAAAATGATAGACAAGACCTCAGGAAAGAAATAAAGCTCGAGAAGTGGAAGATGTTAAGAAAAGGATGATAAAAATAATGAGGCATTAAACTATCTCTCTCAAGTTAAAGATTTCATGCTAAATAAAAAAATTGAATTAATTATCCTTTATTAACATATATTGTCTTACGTTTATAGTGTGTTGAACAAATTTACAACTTACATATTATCGTAGAAAGTTATACTTGATAACAACAAGGAAAACATATCACAAGATCTATATAACTATCTAAGGATAAGAAAACCTAATCAACAACTATTCCTATTAAGGATAAGGAAAACCTAATCAACAACTATTCCTATCAATCGTATTTAGTAAGAAGCACAATCTAATTTAAGCTAAATGGTTAAAAAGCGTCCAACATGCTTATCCTTTACATATAGAACCTAATAAATTCATCAACAATTATACACACTCTTCATAAAAAGAAATATAAAAAAAATAAAATTAAGCACTTACAATGAAGTATATAAAAGGAAACGAAGGCTAATGCTTCAATGTTTTATTGAAAATTGTTCTTACAAGTTCACTCCATTAACGACGATGAGGCATCTACATCTATATATAACCATTTTCTTGAATGGTTCAAGAGCTATGTTAGTGTAATGTCAACCTCTAGTTATTTTTATTTCATAAGTATCCCAAAAAATACTTCTAATGGTTTTTATCACTACAACATAGGTTCATGGGATGAGGGACCCAAACTTGGTGGCACTAGCTTGGGGATCAAATTAAAAGACAACATCATAGAACATCTACTATGTCAATGCATATAACTTTCATACAAGGTATGAAGTGATAGAAAGACAACAACCAACACTTATTCATCATATTTATGATTTTAAGTATGTTGGCCTCACTAAGAAGATCTTCATTTTTTATTACAAATGGTTTGATCCTATAATGGATGTTGGGACCATATTTCATTCACTGTGTACTATTATTGAAGTCTGCTTAAGTGGAATATATGCTCTTTATGATTTGTTCATCCTTCCAGAAAAGGTCATACAAGTTTTTATGTGACTTGCCCAACCATACGTAACAACCTTCGTGGGTGGTACGTCACAATCAAAACAAAACCTAAAGGACGTGTTCAAGTTGACAAAATCAAAGATGAATTACCATATCAAGCTGATGAGATACCTAATATCTTATTATCAATAGGCATTCAACAATTACAAGGCTTAATTAACACCTAGTTGTTGAAATACTTTATCATCATGATGTTGAATCGCTTTTTCATGAGTGATAAAGATCTAGAAAAAATCATCACAGAACAAAATTAATATGTTTTCAGCTCGGGGTGGAGGATTGTATTCAACAGGCCGTAAATCACCTTTAGATATTGCACTGGACTTGGTAAGTATTGATAATTACTTAGTAGATCTATTTTAATTCATTTCGCTATTACATAAAATTTCTAATTGTACAAATTTTACTAGGAACGTAAATATGGTTATCCGGTTAAACTTGATGAACTCTTTATGGCCACTCACACCAACAAGAAGGATGATTGAATTAATACTAGAGCTTATGAGACTTATGTAAGTTATTTGTTTAATTTTTTCTTAATTTCTTTATAATTTGATTTAATTTTTCTAACATTTTGATCTCTTAATCATTGTGTAGGAAAACTATCATAAGTGCTTGAAGGCCATAGAAGCTGACAATTCTTAAGGTTCAATCATTGATGTCCGCCATCTAAATGCAACAAAAGTTTTAGGCTTGGAAGGAGGCTACAGGAGGACAGAGTAGAGGTCGAGCATATGACATAACAGATTTGGCTGGTAACTTCCATAATATATTGAGTGTCTTTCCTCACTCAACCCTCCTTGATTGCCTCTTCTACAACATATTGTGATTAATCCTTTGAAAATGAGCAACTTCTACCGATGTCCTGAAAGCAAGGCAAACAACTATGATGGTGCGTCATGACGCTCAACTGGCAAAAGAAAAGGTTACAGAGTTGGAGGACGTCATGAAGATGATGCAGAGCAACTCACCTTGATGATCGACAATGTGTCTATGAGATACCAGTAAGTCCACCCCGACTAAGCTGAAGACCATAATGACTAACCTCTTCATTAAAATTTATCACAAATTGTAAGTTTCTTATTTAAAACTATTCTTATGTATTTAATGTTCTATGTACTGCAATAATTTTTTCCATTTTCAAAGACACACTTAGTGGATGATTCTAAACCACATGAGAGGCTTCTCATATTTTCTTTTCAGTTAAATGTTGTAAATACTCGTACATTTAAACTCTTTTTCATGTAATTATACACTTTCTTTAACTATCACTCAATCTTGCTTCTACATTTACAATTATATATTTTGCACCATATTACTTCAATCAAGATTTTTATTCCTTATTTCTATTCCTTAAAGGTCTATGTTGAAACTTATTTCTATTCCTTTTAGGGTTATGTTGAAAATCAAAAATCTTGGTTTGAAATGTGATTGCAAGAGGTTTTATGCGTTTTAAAAACATTTTTTTCCATGAATTTATTAAATGTTGATTTTTGTGTGCTGTCGCACCCCCTCTCAGAAGTATTTTTTTTAATGCCAATTTACGTTAGTCAAACTGATAAATAATAATTACAATTAAAAATAACTCACTATGCATCGACTATACCGATGCAAAACCTACTCAAAAATTAAAATAAAAAAAGTATCATGGGTCAACCAATAAATTAAAACGAATTAAAAAGTTATTTTTTTATTATTTGGCCTTTCCGATACTAGTAATTTTCTTTTCCTTTTAAAAAAAAATTTACATCGTCGACGCCGATACTACTCCTGTGTAATATTATAATATATTTTTTTCCAAGCTTAGCGTAGCCGATACTTCATTTTTATTGTTGTCCTGACCAAAATAATATTAAAAATATTATATATTTGAGACCCTTCACAATCAGCTTGACTCACGTTATTTGTGCTGAATGCTGGTCAACGCTGTAGCTTCAATTAATGTTTCGTTAGGTCATAGTCGACGCAATGCGGACAATTTTATATTTGCTTTCATCTATTTGTGTCTGATTTTTGTTGACGTTAATAAGTGTTTTGCTGTTCAATATGAAAGAAATTAAAGTTTTGTGGACCGTTGCTTTAAGAAAGATTCAATTATTCATTTCTGGTAGTGCGTTACCCTTTTCGTTGGGGTTAAGACCCAATAAAATTGACGTCTCAGTTTTTGAAAATGAATTGGTTTTCACTTTTTCAGTAGTGTAAGCAACTATCATCAATGTAACACCGAATAATCCACTTTTCACTACTTTGAATAAAGAGAAATTGATCTTTTGTGATGTTAAGGAAAGGTTATGAACCTTTGAAAAGAAACATTGTTATTTTGCCCAAAACAATGCATGATCCAAACTTTAGCATGTTTCATAGTGAAAATAACTATAGCAGACTGCTTCAAAGCATGGCTAATATTCGTGCAGTTCACTGTTTTGATATATATATATATATATAATTTTAAGTATATCAACATTTTAATTAACATTTATGTAACCTAAATAAAAAAGAATCAATACCACTAAAAAGGAGATCCTGTATGGTTGCCCACACCCTACCTCAAGGCAACTACATAAAAAATTTATGTCTAACTTCTATTATGTATAACTTTTGGCTCTTTCACCAAAAAAATAATAGTTTATACCCTCAGATGTTTTTTGTGAGTTGTTGGAGGGACGGGCTAAAAATCAAACAAACATTTCTAAACTGGTAAATCACAGGTCAATTTGTTTTTAATTCAGTACATAAATATTTAGGTAGAAGCAGTCATTTCTGCTGTAGAAGCAGTAATTTCTACTGTAGAACTACTACACATTTCTAAGGAAGATAAATTCTTAGTATACATATACCTTTGAACATAGAATGCTGGCCTTTGAGGTAAGGACACTACTTCATTCTTGCTTGTCAACATTGTTATAATGTCACACATTGGGGGTCGATCATTTGCATAACGTTCAACACATAAGAGACCAATATGAATACACCTATGCACTTCCTCGTGATCAAATAGATCATTTAATGATGGATCCACTAATTCAAAATACTTCTCATCTTTCCATAATTCCCATACCTGTAAGTATTTATTCAAATTATATATAAATAATATCATGCCAAAAACAAACTTACCAAAGCTAATTTTCCATACATGTCCAACTAGATTCAAAGGGAGCTCATCATCATAGAAACTAGTGTTTTTTCTTCCAGTAATTATTTCAAGCAACAACACTCCAAAGCTATACACATCGGACTTCGTAGAAAACGTTCCTTCCATAGCATATTCTAGACACATATAACCACTGCAAGAAATATTATACGAAAAAATAAATTTTATTTAAACATTAATGTAATATAAATGCAACAAAGTTTAGAAAACTTACTATGTCCCAACAACCCTGTTGGTATTTGATATTAAGTCTTGGTGGGTAAACATTCTAGTCATTCCAAAATCTGAAATTTTTAGATTCATATTTTTATCAAGAAGAATGTTACTAGCTTTCAAGTCTCTAGGAATGATTTTAAGTCTTGAATACTTGTGAAGATACAATAATCCTTGAGCAATTCCTTGTATTATGTTGAAGCGCTTATTCCAACCTAGTAATTTGCTTCTTGCACCATCTACCCCATAGTCACATGTTGATGTGCGTTAAAATGTATAGCATATAAATTTAAAAAGCAAATATGACTTATCTTCATGATGTTCTACCTATGAAAATTGAGTAATTATTGTGAATCTATCATCAACAACAATGACAGTTAAGAAAGATCAATGTTCACTTACATATGTGTTTGGATAGATGCATAATAATGAAAACAAGTTTTATCCCTTTGACATCCTAAACAACACATATTGGATAATCATCAACACATTCCTCACCGAAAAGATAGAAATCCAAGCTCTTGTTCGGCATATACTCGTAAATTAGAATCTTCTCTTTTTCATGAATGCAACAACCAAGTAGTTGAACAAGATTCATGTGCTGAAGTTCACATATAAGTGTTAGTTCGTTTTTAAACTCAACAATTCCTTCTGCAGAACTTCTTGAAAGTCTTTTTATAGCAACCTCCTCTCCTGTTGGCAAAGTTCCCTAATGAAATGAGAACAAAAAGGTCATAGTCCTCCCAAACAAAGTTACCAACACATAATTTCGTAGTTTCAATCACCTTATAAACTGGTCCAAACCCTCCCTGTCCTAACTTATTCTCTGATGAAAACCCATTTGTGGCTGCCACAACCAATGTATAATCGAATACTTTTAAACCGTGTCCCTTATTCAAATCATTTCCAAAATCTTCGATTAGTGATAAATTCATCGCCATTTCTTTCCTTTTCTTCTCTGTTCAGATGAAAATGAAAAATATTAAAATATAGAAAAGTGATCAAAAGATTGTGTTTAACAATGACTTTGAAGTATGTAATTACCTTGGAGCACACGTTTTCGTTTCTTTATGGCTAGGCATACAACGAATGCGCATATTATCAGTGAGGTAGTTGCTATTCCTATACTTATCCATATCCACCTTTTTGTACCTGCACAGAATGACTAAAACTTTTCTATGTATCAATTATTAATTTGATGACTTTATAATATTTTTCAGTGCCGTTGCTAAGTCTTGTAGGCAATGACTGCTTTGTGTTTCAATTTGGAGATCAAAAACTGAAAAAATAAGAAAATTTTTTAGTGTCGTTCCCTATTTGTTATATGATATATATGAGTGGCCAAAGTAACATTTTCTGTCCTTCATATGTGCCTTAGATATGTAATCGGTTAACAAACTTTTTACAGGTTAAAAATGAAACGTTGGTTACATTCATTATTCCTTTAGTTTGGACATTGTGCAACTTTTTTAGGGTATGATAGGAATCATTAGAAATGAAACTTCTTTTCCGTAAAAGAAAAAAAAAATGAAATGAAGTTGGCATTAGACCTACCGTGATGATGAGGAATTACGTTCCCTTTGTTCTCCAGTACGTAAAAGTCTCTACCCGAAACAGTGCTGTCAACTATATAATATTTCGATGAATTCCAATGATAGAGTGCACATCCAGTTCCATCATCATAGCCTTCATAGAATCCATCGCAATTACAATCGCTCCAGCAAGCAGCCTCACAATCACTGTAACTCATATTCTGATTATAGTCATAGGTTACATTTTCATAATTATAGTGAAGACTCTTTCTGGTAAACACATCACCAGGACTCCTGCACTTAGGTATATCCTGCCATCTTTGGCACCCTCCTTCTGTGTTGTTATATCCATAACACAGATCAGCCCTTGCAACATATCCTTCTGTTGTATTATAGGATAACCGTCCAGTGTTCGATAGCTACCACCAATTTGTGAGGTTTTCATTTGAAGATGTGAAAGAGAAGGAGTCTTCATCCCCATTGGAGACTATGGTGTACTTCAACACGGCTTGTGCATCTTCTGGAATGTGCTCAAATCTATTGTTCCTCACTTTTCCACTTTTCCAACAAACTTTTCCTCTTCTCCTTATCATCAATTCTTGTCCCCTCGGTTCCCATTCAAGACTAAAGGCACCTGGACTCGCACGCTTATCGGTCAACTTCGAAATAAGTAACGAACGATGACCTGTTTTGTGATTAATTCCTAACTTCATGGTGGGGATCAAAGTATGAGTGGGATAATCAAAACTCTGCCACAAGAGAGTGTTAGTCCCATTGGGATGAAGATGTTGAAGCACAAAGTTGCCTGTGTCCAACAAAGTGGCCAGTGTTATTGATAGGTTTTTTTTTTTTTTCAACAGCAAAGAATTAATAAAATAAAAGAAACACTTAAGGGGTGTTCCAACTCTTGTACAACACACTCTAGCCAAGATTAAGTGCCGCACTTACCAAAACATAAATTCATACAGAAGGACCTTATACTAAACAGATCAAAATCCATGAACTAGGGCACCTAAAACAAAGCATAACCAGTAACTAGGAGGAAGACTACATAATAAAACAGACACATACAAACCACGGACAAACAGGGAGGGAACCACCCAACCATACCTCAAGAGTTGCTAAGCCAGTGATTGAAGGCACTGCACCGGAGAGAGAATCCAGTCTGAATAAGAAAATGTGGTTCTCTTCATCTTGTACTTAGCCCATAACAACCCTTAAGTTGAGCTAGACTAAAGATTTCAACATCATCCACAACCCCACCCTTGAAAACCACCTTATTTCTGTGACTCCATACTTCCAAAACAATAGCTACGCACATCCCTTTCCATACTCTATTAGCGCTTTGCTTTTCGCCCAATAAACACAAACTCTGAAAATTAACAAGAGTGGCCTGGTGTCTGACACCCACCTTCCCAATCCACCTATCACACAGGTCCCACACTTGTTGAACCACAAAACAAGTATTAAACAAGTGATTGTTGGATTCAACATCATCCTGGCACAGAGGACAAAGCGGATTTGCCAACTGAACTCCCCTTCGACCTAAGTTAAGTCTAGTTGGCAATCTATCCAAAAGTATCCTCCACGCACTCACAATCGCTGAAGGGGCAGCGCTTAAGCTCCACAACAACTTAAACGACTCTGAAGACTGCATAGAGTACTCACCGTTCAAGATGTTATAGCCAGATCTGACAGAATACTCCTGGGTATCCTCACCCACCCACACCAGCCTATCTTCTCTCCTATCATCCCACAAGACATTAGAGATCAAGGTCAACAACTGTTCTTCAAGGTGTTTTTCCCAATCAAACCTCTCTCTACGCCAACAAAGGTTCCACTTTGTGTGTTATTGATAGGATGAGGAGGAGAATACAGAATAACAGGTTTTTTAAGAGATCCAGATTCTATTTTCAGCACCCCAGAGAAGTTTAGGGATATAACTGCATCACGCTCGTCGACAGGTTCTTCTCTATTACCGTACCAAACTATAGCATTCTCATATATTATTACTAAGTAAGTAAAAGATAAGCTATTTGAAAACCTTAAATATTGCAGAATATATTTGCGACTCTTTGAATATAGTTCTGAAGAGGAGTTGAGTTATGATCGGGCTTTAAACTGTCATCCGCTGCATGAACATGGATAGAAGTAGTCCACCACAGCCACAAGTGCATCAAAGCAAGCAGTAATTTGTGTAGGATAAGCCTCATTGGATGCTTCAAATATAGGGAGACTAATCTTCAAGAGGGTGCTTTGCCAAGGAAGAGAGTGTGATGCTATGTGGTAACTTGAAATAATATATAGGTACTTTTTAAGTGCAATGTTTTGTTACAATGTTGTCTTGTAAAATAGTAGACATAAGTAAGAGCAGACCAATAATTGAAGACATTGGCTATCAACTGAATCTAATTGTACAAAACAACCTTTGAGTATATTTTTTAAGTCTATACAAATAAAGAGTGAAGTATTAGATGATAGAAATTACAAAATAAATATTCTGAATAATGAATTTAGCCATCATGTTCAATTATTGAGAGTCGTAATCCAATAAAAGAGTCACATACCTGAAGCCATGGATGAATATTGAATACTCAATAGGTTATGATATTCCTCAACCAAAATCTTCCTTATTCGAGTGACTCTCTTTTGAAGGGGTTATAGACTATAAAGTTTGTGATTTTGGTATTTTGGGGACCAACCTTTTACCTCTTTTTTATTCTAATAACCTTTTAGAAAACGAGGATTTAATATGAGAAATTAAAGAGGTCATTAAAACTATCTTAAATGATTCATTAAAACCATGTTAATGACGAATGATTTCAAAGATTAAGAAAATCAACAACTCATATGATTATATAAATAAATAGCCTATAATTAGACTAAGAAAATATAATTTCCTAACAATCTCTCACTTTGGGCTATATATATTGTCCTGAAATAATCATATCACAAAATAAACTATAAGTGCACATGTTGAATGTTGTTTGTCCTTAACTACTTAAACAATCTGGTCCATCTCATATTCAAATAATGGAATTACCGCGGCTTTCATCACATTAAATTCGCAACTGAACCACGATGATTACCATACTGATATACTCAATTGATAAGTACTAATTTTGAATGTTTTTATACATGAGAAATATTGAGTACTTGTGGGTTTAAATGTTATTTAAAATAGTAATTACTCCAAATTTTAGAGTTTTTGGATTTAAATTTATGTTTTGAGTCCTGAGTTAAAGGAAATCATTTAATCTCAATTATTGTTAAATTTCAAGTATAAAAGAATGAAGAAAATGATAGATTGGAAGATTCATGAAGAAAAGAAATAAAAAGTTTAAAATAGAAAAAAAGTCCAAGAGAAAAGTCACTTAACTTAGGCCCAAAACCAAGTTTAAAAGGAGATTTTTAGAGTTTTGGGAGGCATCAAGACATAGACGACGGGGGCAGACGACTAGAATCAAGATTCTCTTCTTCTCTTGTAATCTTCCTCATTGGTTTGTAATGACTGCCATGGGTAGCTAAATCTTCATATCTTGGGATTGAATGTAATCTTTTCGAAACTCATTTGTATTTTGGGATCTCGATTTGCAATATTCAGTTTCTATTCATATTTGGTATTTCCATCTCATTCTTCATGCTTGATTTTATATTCTTTATAGAATCTTATTTTTAATTCTTGAAGCTGCTGGAAAGTGATTTTAAGTTTATGACCTAGAGGAGAATAAGTAATAATTTGGGATTCTAGGAATATGGTTCCGACATATTGTATGCAAAACATCTTCTTTAAATGCTGGATAACCGATTAGATAGCAGAGGAATCTACAACTAGGAAGTTTTCTTATGAATCTCAGGTTTGAAGAATCAATCTGGGTGATTTTTGTATGTGCATCGAAACTGAATAGTTACCGTTGTTATATTTCACGATTTGTTAAAGTACGAATGAGTAAGATTAGATGAGTTCAATCCCAGGGTGTTTCTCTAATCATTTCAGAATATTTTTACTGCTTTATTAACTTTATTAAGTTGCATGTTCGTAGTACTTGTTAGTCAAATCAAACCTCCATTTAAAACTGAATTTGCTTATTGAGTAGTGTCGCTGAAATTCTAAAACAGAATTGTTCCATAAGGAATCGACATCTTTACTTAACTCACTATATTACTTGTGACTCGGTACACTTGCCGAATAAAGTCTTAACATCAATGACATAGATCAAGTTTGAATGAGTAACATGGAAATCACATGAAATTTGATCTCATGCATGTCTATTTCCAACTGGTCCAACTTTACTTCAACATGGAAATCAACATGTTTATTTCAACATTAACCATTAAAAGACGCCTCATAATATCATGTGTGCTTTAGGTTGATGAGAAATGCAAAATGATCGGTGGGTAATTTGGCACGGGTAGAATGATCAATATGTGCATTATACCTACACTGAGAGATATTATATTTTTGTTCTCATTATTTCAAAAGTGTGATTTGTTGGGCATTACGAGTTTGAGGAATGATCCTCAACCAAATTTAAATGAGGAAATTCCATACAGATTGTCAATTTTGAACAAAGGTGGGTGGCCAAGTGGTTCCAACAAAGATCATTGGTTGAGTGATCAAGAATTTCATTGAGATCAACCCAATACTTAAGTAAGTTTAACTGCACATAATTTCAACTCAATTATAATAGACTATGTACTTTGTTGACTATTCCAATGTTTTATTGAATATTGTTCTTACAAGTTCACTCCATTAACAATGATGACGCCTCTACATCTATATATAACCATTTTCTTGAATGGTTCAAGAGCTATGTGAGTGTAATGTCAACCTATACCTACTTTTATTTCATAAGTACCCCAAAAAATACTTCTAATTTTTTCTATCACTGCAACATAGGTTCATATGAAAAAAATGGGGTAAGGGACCCGAACCTGATGGTGCTAGCTTGGGGACCGAATTCAAAGGCAACATCATGGAACATCTACTATGTCAATCCATATAAGTTTTATACAAAGGTAAGAAGTGATAGAAAGAAAACAACCAACAATGATAGATGACTTTTATGACATTATTCATCATATTTATGAATTCAAGTTTGTTGGCCTCATTAAGAAGATCCCCATTTTGAATGTTTGATCTTATAATGGATTTTGTGGCCAGATTTCATTCGCTGTGTAATATTATTGAAATCAAGTTGATGGAATACATGCTCTTTATGATCTATTCATCATTCCACAAAAGGTCATACAAGTTTATTATGTGACTTATCCAATCATATGTAACAACCTTCGTGGGTGGTGAGTCGCAATTAGAACAAAACCTAGAGGACATGTTTAAGTTGACAAAATCAAAGATGAATTACCATATTAAGCTGATGAGATTCCTAATGTCTTACCAATAAGAATTGAACATTTACAAGGCTTAATTAACACCTCGTTGTTGAAATACTTGATCATCGTGATATTGAACCACTTCTTCATGAGAGTGATCAAGATCTGGACAAAATCATCCTAGAACAAAATTAATCTGTCTTCAACGCAGGGTGGAACATTGCATTCAACAAGTTGTAAATCACATTTAGATATTGCACTGGACATGATAAGTATTGATAATCACTTAGTAGATCTATTTTAATTCACTTCACTATTACATACCATTTCTAATTGGACAACTTTTACCAAGAACGTAAATATGGTCATCTGGTTGAACCTGATGAACTCTTTATGGCTACTCACACCAACAAGAAGGATGATTAAATTGATACTAGAGCTTGTGAGACTTATGTAAGTTATTTGTTTAATTTTTTCTTAATTTCTTTATAATTTGATTTAATTTTTCTAACATTTTGATCTCTTAATCACTGTTAGGAAAACTATCACGAGTGCTTAAAGGCCATACAAGCTGACAGTTCTGAAGGTTCAATCATTGATGCCCACCATCTAAACACAACAACAAAGCTTCAGGCTTGGAAAGAGGCTATAGGAGGTAAGAGTATAGGTCGAGTGTATGACATAACAGACTTGGTTGGTAAAATCCATAATATATTGAGTGTCTTTCCTCACTCAGCCCTCTTTGTTTTCCTCTTCCACAACATATTGTGATCAATCGACTGAAAATGAGCAACTTCTATCGAAGTCTAGAAAACAAGGCAAACAGTTATGATGGTGAGTCATGATGTTCAACTGGCAAACAAAAAGGTTGCACAATTGGAGGAAGTTATGAAGATGATAGCCTTGAGGATGGAATGACAATGTGTCTATGCTATACCAATCAAGTCTATCCTGACTAGGCCAAAAACCATGATGACGAACCTCTTTCTTAAAGCTTATCCCAAAATTTTCTTATTTAAAACTTTTCTCATGTATTTAATGTTCTATTTAATGAAATAGTTTTTACCATTGTCAAGGTAGATGATTCTATAATGCATGAGAGGCTTCTCATATTTTCCTTTTTCATGTAATTGTACACTTTATTTAATTATTACTTAATCTTGCTTTTATATTTACCATCATATTCTTGCACTATATTACTTCAATTAATGTTTTTATTCCTTCATTAAGATTTTTTATTTCTTATTTTTATTCCTTTTTGAGTTGTTCTATTCCTTTTGAGTTTATGTTGTTGAAACTGAAAAATTTGGTTTTAAAATGCGGTCATAGGAGATTTTATACTATTTAAAAACTTTTTTTCCATGAATTTGTTAAACGTTGATTTTTGTGTGCGTCACACCCCCTCTCAAAAGTTTTTTTAACGTCTTTTGCATTGTTCAAACTGATACAAAAATAATTATAATTAAAAATAATTTACTATGCATCAGCTATAACGATGCAAAATCCAATCAAAGATTAAAAAAAAAAAAGAACTATCATGCGTCGACCGAACAATTAAAACAAATAAAAAATCAATTTTTTTTTATCGTGTGTTGGCCTCGCCTACTAATAGGTTTTTTTCTTGTTTATTAATTTTCTGTCTTCTAAGTTATATTAAGTTATATATTTGAGACCCTTCAGAATCAGTGACTCACGTTATTTGCCTTGATTGCTGGTCAACGCAGTAGCTTCCGTTAATGTTTCGTTAGGTCATAGCCGACGCAATAACGACATTTTTATATTTGCTTTCGTCTATCTGCGTCTGACTTTTGTTGACGTTAATAAGTTTTTTTGTAGTTTAATATGAAAGAAACTAAAGTTTTGTGGACCGTTGCTTTAAGAAAGATTCAATTATTTATTTCTGAAAGAAATTAAGGTTTTGTGGACCGTTGCTTTAAGAAAAAATTAATTATTCATTTCTGGTAATGCACTACGTACCCTTTTCATTGGGGTTAAGACTCAATAAAATTACGTCTTTTTGAAGATGAATTGCGTTCCAGTTTTCACTTTTTCAGTAGTGTAAGCAACTATCATAAATGTAAAGCGACTAATCGACTTTTCACTACTTTGAATAAAGATAATTGATCTTTCGTGGTGTTAGGGAAAGGAATATGAACCTTTGAAAAGAAACATTCTGTTAACTTTGCCAAAAAACAATGCATGCTCCAAAGTTTAGCATGTTTCATAGTGAAAATAATTATAGCAGACTGCTTCAATCATGACTAATATTCTAGCAGTTGACTGTTTTGATATATAATTCGTTTATTCTATTAATAATATCCATCAATAGGTAAAGAACACATCTGTTACCACTATTTGAATTGAAATACACAAATTACCATTAGTTAAATCGACATTACCAAGGCATCAACATTTAGGAATATATGTTTAAGTTTTTTTAGTAAATTAAGGAGGGTGAGGAATTTAAATGGGACGAGTAAATATAATAATAAAATCCATGAATCTAATATCTTAAAATTTTAGACTAAAAATAATTAGATATATTAAAAACAATATATTTAAACAGTTATTTATAACTATAAAATTTATTTTAGACATCAAATAGATTTGGTATTGTTTGGGGAGAGACAGCCTTTAACTTTTCTTCTCATATCTTCTTCAACGTCTTTGTGTTATTTATTGGAGTTTGTTTGACAAAGAACCTTCCCATGAATTTATAACCCCATCTCGATGACACTTATTTCAATGAAATTGTTTTAATCATTTTATAAACATGCTAGAAAATATTTGACTTCATCTTCTTATCTTCAATTTTGCTTCAAAATAATATATTCATTAAAAAAATAGACCAAAAGCATTTATATATATATATATATATATATATATATATATATATATATATATATATATATATATATATAAAAGTTCACCCATAAAATATCCCTTCGGCTCTCATTAATCATTACAGTGATGAAAATTTATCCCTTGTAACATTAATATACGTAAATTCTAAAAAAAATAAAAAAATCATATTATTTTAGTTTATAATAGAAGGAAATAATTTACTACATTCTATTTTAATGGTCTCAATGTGCAAAATTACACTTTTGTCATTCTCTCAAAACTGAGTACAATTTTTATAGATATGTAGCATCCCTCCTTCCTTAATTTTAAGACATAAATATTTAGGTAGAAGCAGTCATTTCTGCTGTAGAAGCAGTAATTTCTACTGTAGAACTACTACACATTTCTAAGGAAGATAAATTCTCAGTATAGATATACCTTTGAACATAGAATGCCGGTCTTTGAGGTAAGGACACTACTGCATTCTTGCTTGTCAACATTGTTATAATGTCACACATTGGGGGTCGATCATTTGCATAACGTTCAACACATAAGAGACCAATATGAATACACCTATGCACTTCCTCGTGATCAAATAGCTCATTTAATGATGGATCCACTAATTCAAAATACTTCTCATCTTTCCATAATTCCCATACCTGTAAGTATTTATTCAAATTAGATATAAATAATATCATGCCAAAAACAAACTTACCAAAGCTAATTTTCCATACATGTCCAACTAGATTCAAAGGGTGCTCATCATCATAGAAACTTGTGTTTTTTCTTCCAGGAATTATTTCAAGTAACAACACTCCAAAGCTGTACATATCAGATTTGGTAGAAAAAGTTCCTTCCATAGCATATTCTGGAGATATATAACCACTGCAACAAATATTATATAAAAAATAAATTTTTTAATACATTAATATAAGATAAATGTAACAAAGTTTAAAAAACTTACTATGTGCCAACAATTCTACTGGTATTTGATATTAAGTTTTGTTGGGTAAATATCCTAGCCATTCCGAAATCTGAAATTTTTAGATTCATATTTTCATCCAGAAGAATATTGCTAGCTTTCAAGTCTCTGTGAATGAATTTTTGGATTCATATTTTCATCCAGAAGAATATTGCTAGCTTTCAAGTCTCTGTGAATGATTTTAAGTCTTGAGTACTTGTGAAGATACAATAATCCTTGAGCAATTCCTTGTATTATGTTGAAGCGCTTATTCCAATTTAGTAATTTGCTTCTTGCACAATCTTTCCCATGGTCATATCATAGTTATGTGCGTTAGAATGTATAGCATACAGATGTAAAAGGCAAAAATGACTTTTTTTCATAAAGTTCTACCTGACATTAAACTCAAATAAAATAGTTTTATTCAAGAGTGTATGTTTTCTTTTGTAGGAAAATGTAGTTATTATCTTTAATTCGTTTTTAAATATTAATTATAGTGTTAAATATAGGATAACTATGAGTAAAGAAATGAAATTAAAGTGTCTATTATGAAATTATATATTTTATGGAAAATTAGAAAAAAAAAAAAGCATAATTGTATCACTAAGAACAAAAGTTTATTATGCTTTCACTTCTTCTCTCTCTTCAAAAAAAAATTAGAAATATTCCCTGCTTCTTCTGAAGTAGCTAGCTAGAGTAATTAGTGTAAATCTACCATCAACAACAATGACAGTTGAGAAAGATGAATATTCACCTGCTTATGTGTTTGGATAGCTGCATAATAATGAAAACAAGTTTTATCTGTAAACAACAAACAATTAGATAATCATGAACACATTATTCCTCACCGAAAAGATAGAAATCCAAGCTTTTGTTTGGCGTATACTCGTAAATTAGAATCTTCTCTTCTTCATGAATGCAACAACCAAGTAGTTGAACAAGATTTGTGTGCTGAAGTTCACATATAAGTGTTAGTTCGTTTTTAAACTCAACAATTCCTTGTGTAGAACTTCTTGAAAGTCTTTTGATAGCAACCTCCTCTCCTGTTGGCAAAGTTCCCTAATGAAATGAGAACAAAAAGGTCATCAGTCCTCCCAAACAAAGTTAACAACACATAATTTCAGTAGTTTCAATCACCTTATAAACTGGTCCAAACCCTCCCTGTCCTAACTTATTCTCTGATGAAAACTCGTTTGTGGCTGCCACAACCAATGTATAATCGAATACTTTTAATCTGTGTCCCTTACTCAAATTATTTCCAAAATCATCAATTAGAGATAATTTCTTCGTCGTTTCTTTCCTTTTCTTTTCTGTTGAGATGAAAATGAGAAATATTAGGTGATAAAAAATATTGTGTTTAAGAATGAATTTTAAGTATGTAACTATACCTTGGAGCACATGTTTTCGTTTCTTTATGGCTAAGCAGAGAATGAATGCGCATGTTATCAGTAAAGTGGTTGCTATTACTGTACTTATCCA
>Ga0209700_104471_pt1 | contig 25153 bp, 13 predicted proteins | sample SiratroredBW_FD_187528 | JGI IMG/M metagenome (GOLD analysis project Ga0209700, IMG submission 187528) | Root nodule microbial communities of legume samples collected from California, USA - Siratro red BW (SPAdes) (version 2) | ecosystem: Host-associated > Plants > Roots > Nodule | place: USA...
AGTACACTGTCTGTTCCTGAATTTTAATCTGTTTTTCAGTACACTGGTTTTCCAGATTTCATATTTGTCTGCAGTGCACTGATTCTGTTTGATTGGTTTTCATATTTGTAAATTGTTTGAACCTTTGTAGATTGCATTCTAAGTTTCTTTAAAGATTTTGTATTCTCACATTGAAAAGCAAATTTGCGAAAAGATTTTAAAAGGGTTCAATTCACCCCCCCTCTTGAACTTAGGCCAAACACTTATTTTAACAGTAACAATATAACAAATAAGATAAATTAACACAATCACTTCAAAGATCAAACATGTATGCTCTGTTTCAATCAATCATAGAAAAGAACAAATGTTTCTCTGCCAACAATCAGTTATGGTGCTCACAATGTAAATGTAACCGATAGTACTGGCAAAATGGTGTTCAAGAAAGTGTTTCACTGAAGTATACTAGGGTATTATGTGTTTCTCTTCTACCACTGATTTCCCACAATTTAACTGTTTTTTTTTTTTTCAAGAGCAACAATTTTCACAAGCATGTAACATCTCAAGAACTTCTATTGGGTTGTAATGTGGCTAGACTAAGAAGAAAATTGTTTTTTTTGGACAATTAAAATACTTCAAGAAAAGAGAGCTATTTACTGAATTCAAATTTTCTAAAAATTATACCCTCTTTTATTTCAGAACCAGACTTTATTGCAACATCAAATTTCCCCCCACATTTATTCATTTTTTTTTAAAGTAGCATGAGAAATCTCTAACCTTTTATGAATTACTCTTTGTATTCCTTTAAATAACTTCCCCCAAACTTGAATCACTTTGAAGGTGATGATCTCCATGCTCTCTCCACTCAAAGTAAGGTAGTCAATTAATTCTTACAAGGATAAAGGGTTTAGGGATAAAAAAAAAATTAAAACTAAAAGGGGTGCACAAAGGTTTTATCTGATCAACACAAGGGTTAGCTATTTGGCTTAGGCTAAAAATTAGATAACAAAGAAATGGCTTTGATAATTTGTAAGCATGTAGATCAAGAAATTAGCAAAGAAACTCAAGAAAAAACAATTATGAGTTAAAAGTGATAGTACTTACTAGATAAAACTCTGAAGCCAAAATCTCACTTGGGTATTGATGATCTTAATAGTTGCCACATCATATCTACCAGATATTTTTCAACATAAATACAAGAGTAACCACAAACTAAAATTCCAACAATACCCACATAATCAGTTCAAAGATCTCAAAGAGAAACAACACAATGAATTTTATCATTAGAAACAGGTAAAATTTCACTCTAAATTATCAATTAGTTGCACCGTAATTGTTACTAAAATAAACAACAAATAACAAAGAAATGTAAACAAATAAGATGAAAAATAAAATAAACGAAACAAAGAAATAACAAAAAAAAAAAACTCTTCTAGTAATCACTAGATGTTCTTGAAGATCTGTTCCTCCTCTTCTGCATCATTTTTTGCATCATCCTCTACAGGCTCACCCCTCCTCTAAAATGGCCCTAGTCCCAGGCCAAGCAGCATACACTACAAGAAAAAAGTTATTTAGAGACCAATTTTTAGCTACCAAATGAAATGGTTACTAATTGTGACTAAAATAGTCACAAAATTAAATTTTTGTTGCTAAATAGCTACAAAATAGAAGTAATGATTAAATTTAGTGACCAATTAAGTTAAATAATTGGTTTCTAATTAAGTTAGAGACTAATTTAGAATCTAATGGTATAGGTCACTAAAACCTTGGTAGCTAATGTTAGATACCAATTATTTCACTTAATTAGTCACTAAATTTAATCATTACTTCTATTTTGTAGTTATTTAGCAACCAAAATTTAATTTGGTGATTATTTTGATCACAATTAAGGACCATTTCATTTGGTAGCTAAGTATTGGTCTCTAAATAACATTTTTCTTGTAGTGATAGGTGAGGGTACATGGAAAGCTGATGAAAATCCTAGTTTGTGTAAAGAGAGTCCTCGAAGGGTGTCCATCACCATGATCTGAGCCCTGTAGACAACACTCAGGGAGTCATCAAAATGCTACATAGAAGAATAAAAATGTTCCTTGCTCAGGACAATGGCACATTGTGGTCTTCCCGTGGTGGTGCTGGTGCCCCTGGCCCTTCTTCTACCAGACAATGTCGTTCATGTTGATTGTCATGTGAGGTGCTCAAATGATGGGAGTGAAACATCCACTCCAGCTATTCTACACAGATGAGTGATTAAGAGATATGCCCTAAGCTTGTAATTCCTGGCATATTAGCACATTGTAGGATCTTATAGGCAATGTGCTTACCCACATTCATCATCCTGCCAATCAAAATACATAAAAGAATCAGGGACATGCTCTCAGTGATATTGATACATGGAAGGTTGGGAAGATCTTTGAGTGAATAAATGTCATCCAAATTTTGGCCAAAGAATTCAAATATGTCCTCTTAATATGGAGAGGTTGTTGTTGCCTATTCCTGACAAAAGTACCTCTTGGACCACAGACATTGCGCACACTATCTTCGTAATAAATGACTTTATTTGCCAGTAGAGCATGTTGGCAAGGGCGATCTCCAAATCAATCTTCAATTCCCAGGAAGGAATTAATAGTAATAGCATTAAAAGGGATCCTCTTGCCAACACATAGCTATTGTATGTATGGAACCCCTCCTTTCATACATAACATTTGCATAAAATTTCTTTACCATTGCTATGTTGGTAGGTGATAACATTTATTTTTATCATATTTTTTGGGTTTATTTTTATAATGAGATCAACCCTTTCTAAGCTTTAGAACATACTAAATCCCATGTTTTTTTTTATCTCTTTTTATTAAAAATTTTACTTTTGTTATAAATAAAACGTCACTTGAGTTTTTAATCAATTTTTACTCTAAATCCTGTGAATTTAATCAAATCATTGAACATGAAGGATTGGATAAAGAAGAGCAAGATTGGAGTCCATAAAGGAGGAAATAAAAGATTAAATTGGACACAACAAGTTGCACCTTACACAACTTTAACTGGGTCGGGCGCCTATTAGGCCAAAAGCTATATGGACTTGAAATCATGCCCTGCGCCACTTTAGCTAGGTTAGGATTGGACATTGAAAAGAGTTTTTAGGCCGAGTTCAAGCTGGGTAATTAAATATAGAAAATTCTCGCAAAATATTACTTGTAAGAATGATTATTTTCAATTAAATTAGTATATTGCAGTGTTTGTTGCTTTATGAAAGAAAAAGAATCAATTGAATTCTAAAAACAATCGGTTGAAATTCAATTTATACAACCTAACAAAAATCAATGGATTCAATTTCAGAATCAATTAATTAATTTTCTTGTTTGAAAAATGAGACAGAAATTGCAATCAATTAAATTTCCAAAACTAGGAATGTGATTTCTTAAATTCCAATAGGAACAATTCAATCAATTCAATTAACAAATCAATCAATTTATTTTTTCAAGCAAGGGAGCAACAATGAAAAATCAATTGACCAAAACATACAATCAACAAATTGAAATGCCCAGAATTATGCACTAAACTAGAAATAGTAAGAATTGATAAATTCTTTCCAAACAAAACCAATACATGTGATTAAGATCAAGCACAATCAAGAAGCTTAGTGCAAACCAGTTTAATAAAAAATAACAGTAAGTGTAGTACAGTAAAAATAGTTAGTTAATTTTCAAAAACAGTTGATTGATTAATCGTGCCAAGACAAAAATTATGCAAAAACTAAAACCTGATCAAAGATCAAAGGAAAGAGAGCAAGAACACAAAATTTTATACTGGTTCACTCTTCTTTAGGAGTTGTCATTGTCAACAAGTAAAGAATTCCACTAAACACAAGTCAAATGTACACTCAATACATTCATGACAAATCTTGCACCCTCCAAGATTATACAAAACCTTGTGCAACACCGTGCTATACTTCTACAAATGTAAACCTTATTTGAATGTAGACTAAAATACCTTACAAACAATGTAATGGGTTCTATCTTTGACTTTAATGAATGGAAGTTATAACTTTTGTTTCATTTTGATACATTATTTGGAACTGTGTGGAATGGTTTAATAAATATCTTGTGAACTGTGACTACAAAATACGCCATTCACGGGAAATGTTCAACTACGGAGAGAAAAAGGTTAAGTAAAACTGATATCTCCATACTTGGTAAGAAAAATAAATCAATTTATTTTTCAATACAGTTGATTCAATTTTGGTAAGTCTACAATGTGTATAAATTCAACCAGCTTTTTTCAAAAATGGTCAGAGTCTAATATCACATATTTTGTTGAAGGATTAAATTTGAAGGAACCCACACCCAATGGATTGTCTTCATCAAATAGGGGGAGATTGTTAGAAATCTCACATATTTGATATTTGATGAATTCTAGCAAAAGAGCAAAATCAATCAAAGTGTGTGTGTGTAAGTTAATGGAATCAAGTGTGGAGGTTCATATATTTGTGGATGCATTCAAGAAATCTTTAGAAAGTTAAGTGAACTGTTTTCGAAAAAATAGATTTTGAAAAATCTCTCTTAATTAAACTAAATTGATTGAACAAAGTTTTAAATATGATTGTTTTATACTAACTAACAGGTTTAATAAGTAATTAATTTTTTAAAATCTATTTTAAAACTAAAAAAAGAAGTTTTAAATACACGTGTCCTGAACATTTTTTAAGGAACATAATAGAATACATAATACACACAAAGAGAAATATACTACTGTTGTGAATTTTCAACAAAGAAATCAAGAATTGTTTTCAATAGGATCTTTGATCAAGAAAACCTTCAAGAAAGAGTTCTTAGTGTGCTTTCACTAGTTTTTAAAATTTTGAACTATTCACATCATCTTTAAGAACAGGGAAGATTTCTACAAATTAATCTTTGAACTCATGTTGTGTCAAATAGATTACATAAATAGTTTAGTGTTACATAACTCACTCAATTAGTTCTTTTTTGTACCACTATAAGGAATTATATCTTTCTTGGAGTGTGTACAATGAATCTGGTTTGTAGGGTGCAAAGAAAAAAGGTTACTGCATGTGTTTTGTAATTCTTGCAAGGTGAAAGAAGGTGTCTTGATTGTATAGGATTTACAATTAAGAATGATTAGTGAATTTTCTTTGCTTGTTGGCAAGGAAGACTGAATGTAGTCATTGAGGAAGGGTGAACTAGTATAAATCTTGTGTGGTTGATCTCTCTCTCTCTCTTTAATCCTTATTCGTGATTGATCTTCTATATAATTGTATCTTCTATGTCAAAATAAATCAGTTGCTTTTACAATCAATCAATTGAATTTTTCATATTCAACACACTACATAATGTTATTACATATGAGTATTGTGCATACTTTTTTCATTGAAAAGCCTATATGGATTCAATAGATTTCTTTTGGTTCTCATATTGTCTGCACCGATTGCCATAGAAGTTGATTAACTCTGATGACTTACAGTTTATTTTCAAAAATTTAATTGATTAACTCTGTATCTGAATCAATTATTTCTCTTCTAGTGAAAATTTGAAAAATTTACATTCACTGATTTGCTTATTAAAATTGATTGATTAAGGTGTGTAATTGATGGAAAATTTCTATTAAATTTTCTTAGAGTTATTTTAATTTATTAGTCAGTAATTCAATTGATTAAAATTTTCTTAAAAAGTACTGTTGCGTGAAATATAAAATGATTATTTTTTTTTTCTAGATTGAACCTACATACTACTGGTTAAGGGAATTTCTTGAAAGATTTCATTCATTTTACATCATATTTGAAAAAAAAATTTAATAGTTCAATCCCTCTTAAACTTAGCTTAAGTGTTTTCAAATATTTTAATCAATTGGTTTATTGAATCAAATTACTTAAGACCTCAAGTGGGTTTGAGATTTTAGGAGGCTATATGTCAATTAAGTTTTAAGTGATTAATAACTCAAAGTAACCCATTGTTTTCACTTTTAAGTGAAATCAACATATTAAAACCAAGTTATATTATATTAAAACTGAAAATAGTAGTTTTATAAATCTCTATCTCTCTAAAATTTTAAAGAAACTTTTGAAAATGTTTTTGAGAAATAAACAAAATCTTTTTGAGCAAAATGTTCTTATTGCAAAGAATCACTTTCTTGGGAAAAATTCTTAAAGACTTGAAGGAAAGTTTCCTTAATCCATGAAATTGTTGTTTCTGCTAATTCAGGTGTTGTTATTGTATCTTCTTTCACTTTTATAAAGTATATCTATGACTAGCTAGGGTTTCTAGTTGTAGAAGAGTAATAAGGTGTTACTTGTTGGGTAAGTCATTCTTTCAGGATTCAGAGTGATTTTCTTGAAGTCTTTGTGTGAGTGTTATACAAGACTTGTTTGGTAGTGAAATATTAGTTGGTGTGGCTTAGAAATTAGCTGGAGCTCTTATGAAAGAGTGAACCATTATAAATTTGAATATTAACTTTATCTATCCTTTTCTTTAAATATTTGCACTGAGTTCTTTATTCATTCTTGGTTGAATTGAATATTGACAGATTGAATTTTCAAATTAACAGATTGATTTTATATTCGTTTGTATTGTAATCAGATTTTTAAACTAGTTTTTTTTTTTGTGTTTTAAAAGACTTGAATTCATTATTTTTAAAGATCATCCTTTTAAGCTTGACTTTTAAGAATTTTTTTTTTATATTTCAATTCACCTTTCTCTAGAACTTAGTCAATATTTTTTATAAGTTATTTAACCTTATAATAACTGCATTTCAATATCTTCGAAAGTTTGTACAATCACCCATAATGACAATTACAAACACAAGGCAACAAAATACCACAAGGTCAACTTTTAAACACTCAAGAGGATATATTCAAACCTTGGATCAATATGCATGTCAGACAAAACAATTTTGAGCGCATCAGACGAAGCATTTCATTACGATAGACGATTTGTCATCACATGGAGTATTTCTAAATTTAGTATTTACATTTTGAATTATAAATTTGAAGATGTGATTTATGAATTTATTGAAATAAATTTAAATCAATGTTAATTCAACGTGTAATATCATGCAAAATTTAAAAGGTTTTCGAAAACAAATTAACTCTAGAAATACCAAGACAAATTTTTTTTTTTTTGAAATTGTTTATCTCAGTATTATTGATACATTAATTGAAATTAATTATGATTAAATTTGATTGATGAAAGTTATATTCTCAGTGAAAGAACGGTGCAGAGATTTCCAAATTGAACGAGAATACGATGAAGATACACCTGCATGAGTGATGAAGAATTAAATAGAATAAATCGTGAAACATACAATGTTCGAATGATTAGAAAGAAGAAATTAAAAAGCAGAACGAGACTTACGAAGAATGTCACCGACAACTCTCAATGTTCAAAGTGCTACAAATATGAAAAGTTTAGAAATGAATTAAAGAAATCGCTAAGCACATTTAAAGAGAAAATATTCAGCAGGACAAAAGATTTCATTCACATAAGAGCCAAACGGTCATCACTCGAAAGCTATATAAAAACATGAAGATGAAGGAGAAAAACAATAAAGTATCAAATGAAAAACGAGCAACCTTTTTGTGTAAATACGATTCGTGATGTTCAATTCTCGAGTTTCATTATTTTATTAGCTTTTGATAGCAAACCATTGTAATTTCTTCACGTTGTGAAGGATACCTTGTGGTCTTTGATTGTTCTCTTTTTCTAGGAGTTTTTTCATTTCCTATTGTGAGAAGTCTTGATCTCAGGGAGAGATTGAAACTGAGACTTGTGAGAAGTGTGTAAACTCATTCCTAAAGAGGCGTCAAAAACTTATGGCCTAGAGAGGTTAGAATACTTGTTCATGAAGAGACGTTAAAAATTGTCACTTAAAGAGGTTAGAATACTTGTTCCTGGAGAGGTGTTAAAACTTGTTACTTGAAGAGTTGGAGAATACTTGTTTTCTACAGAGGTGTTAAAACTCATTTCTAGTGAAAGCTCTTAAGCAATTTGCAAAAGGAAACTAGACATAGCTTGTTTGTAGGTGAACAAGTTTAAATTTTTGTCCACTTCTCCTGCCTTATACTATATTTATATTATTTTTGAATTGCCCATATCTAATGAATTGAGTTCAGGCTCCATTCAAACACCCCTTTCTGGAGCCAACTGTATCTATAAGTTAGGTATATAAAAGATTAAGATCAAGACTCTATTTATAAAGTTAAGAAAATGTTAAATTAAAAAAAGGTTCAGACGTATCTAATCGATTATTTAAAAACATTTTAATCAACTATAGCACACTTTAATCGATTATTTTAGTTTTTGTATTTAATTCATAAAAAGAAGTTAATCTGTTATGCAAAATTTTAATCAGTTTATTTTTTAGAACATTGAAAACACTTAAATTTGTCCTCGATTTTAATTAGTTAGTTGAACTAATAATCGATTATCTTGTTCTAAACATTTTGATTACTTAAAAGCGTAATCGATTAACAAAGCTATAAAACTTTATAAAAAGGCTTTCTATTAATTGATTTTAGTATAGGTTGTATGTTGAATTAAAAACATGCATAACATAAAATAGAAGATAGAAATTCTCAAAACATGAATATCTCACTACAAGAAAACACCGAAATAGTATCAAAATTTTTGGGTATGCTAAAGCGATAACGTTTGGAATCAAATTTGAAGCATTGGTTTAACTTAAGCAAAAGTTGTAGTAAATTTAAAAAAAAAAAAAAACTTGCGTCGGCTAGGCCAACACAAAACAAAAAATAAATAAAAAAGCGTGTTGCAACTGCTTGGCCTAGCTAATGTTTGCGTCGACTTGGCTCACCCTATCTTAAAAAGAGTTTTTTTTTTCTTGTGTTTGTGTGTAGTGGAGGCAAGGAAAAAATAAAAAATATAATTAAAATTAAATTGAATTTTAAAAAATAAATTTTAGAAAATATAATATGAAATAAGAATATTATTACTACATTAGTAATAAAAAAAAGTAAGAAAAATGAGATAGATGTAAATTTGTAAATAAAAAAATAAATCAAAAGTAATTATGAAATTTATTGTTAAATAATTAGAAAAAAATTATGAATTTAATGATGAAAATGTATTTGGCTCAATTCAAGAGACGGGGTGAATTGAACTTTAAAAGGTTTTTTGCAATTCAAAATACTGAAAACAATTTTCGCAACTAGAAAACCTTTAATGCATCTCAATAATCAAGAATATAAGGTGCAACGGAAAATAAATTGGCTTCAAGCACGAATGAATTGATTTATTTTAGATGTAGAGTGAAACACAAACAGAATGAATAACTATCAGAATTTAACGTAATCAATATTTCTAAAACTACAGAAACAAGATATATGCAATTATCACCAAAACAATATCAAACACATAATTAACTATGATAGAAATTCAGTCGAGGTATATAATAAAATCCTATAATCCAGCAACAAATTCAAATTATCAGATTATGCAGAAAATTTATCTATTATGTAAAATACACTTAGAACAAACCAATTATGATATAGGATCTAAAAACGAAACACAGATTTTGTAAAAGAAATCCAATATGAAACACAATTTCAAATCTTTTTAAAACCACAAAAATAGAATGCTATAGGTAATACAAGATTAGAAAAGGACCAATCAATGTAAGCAAAAATTCAATTGCAATTACAGTAGATTAACCAAGATCAAATTAATTAATTTCAATGAGCAACACAAGAACAAATCAAGATTATGAGAGAAGGGTCAAGAAGAAGAGACACAATCAATTTTATATTGGTTCACCCTTCCTCAAGGGCTACATCCAGTCTTTTTTGCACCATAAAGAAAGAAAGTTCCACTAAATAAATTAATTGTTCACATACAATCAATCAACCAATTCCTACTCCCTATAAGAATCAAGAAACCTGCTAAATTGATCAACTACTCCCCGCAACTCCCAATCAATTCAACAAAAACACAAGGCTAACTCCTATAGCCCAAAACCAGTACAATTGTTTAAGAATTTCACAGAATTACATTAAACACAACACAAATCTTGAATCAAACATGTTCAAGAAAGGATGAGAATAACTCCTTGATTGGCGCAGAAAGAAAGGCCTGTACACAGTCTTGAAGAAATCCAATAGCACACTACTTTGGTCAAGATTGATTCTTCAAGTAAAAGCCTCCTTTAAAAAATGATCAAGAAAAACTCTAGATTTTCTCAAAAAGATTTTCTCACAGTTATTCTCACAAATGATGCTCACATATTGTATTCTTCTTTCGTATGTGTATATTTCACACTTGAAAACCTACTGTATTTATAAGAGAAGAACCCAAACCAAATTTTTCAAAAAAACAGTTAATTCAGTTCTGTCAGGTACGAATAAATTGATTCTGCTTAACTTGAAATTAGCTTATATTCATTCAGTACTTTATTTTCCAAAATTGTTTTTAACCAAAGTTTTTACCTTATACATTATGGTTTGTTTTAAACATTTTTTACCATGTGCTAGTGAATTTCTTCTCAGATGTGCATAGGTTCTCTTTCACAACCAATCACACTCACTCACACTAAGACAAAGCCTAAGACACACTTCCATTTTCTTGCTTGCTTTGGCTTCATCAAATCCTTTAGTATTGTGAGAGCACTAACAAATGATATATATTAAAATTTGTTTACTATTTTGTTGTACTATTAATACAGAAGAAAAATACCAAAATATTAAAAAAATACAGTAAAATCAAAGTAATGTAGTAAATAAATAAGCGATATAAAGTTATTAGGATTATTTATTAATAATTTAATCAAATAAATAAAAAGATATTTGATCATAACTTTTAAATTTTAATTAAATGATATTTGAATCATAAAATATAAATGAATGATAGTTTAAGCATATAATATGATAGTTGAAACATAAAATATGATAGTTGAGGCATAAAATATGAGTGAATATAAGGTATAACATGTTAAATGATACTTAATTTGTTCAAATACAAAGTAGTATGTGTATTAGTTACTTATGATGATGTGAATATTTTATATTCTCCCAAATGTATATTAAAATATTTTTGTCAAAAAAATAAATAAGTGTGTGATTGAGTTTTAGAATTTAGCAAGAAGAGTAAGAGGAAGAAGTAGTTAAAAAGTTCCTTAGTTAAATTAATTTAGTTTAATTTTAATTGAATTTGAAATGAAATCCAATCAAGGAGAAGTGAATGTGCAACGCCGCATAAGAGACTCTTCATTTGAAATGGGCGCAGAGCAACATAAGAGACTCTTCTTCATTTGAAATGGGTGCAGAGTAGCAAAAATGTCTTAATTAGGAAAGCATAACAAACTGTTCGGGTGGGCAGAAGAGACTCATTTGAAATGGGGTTGGAAGGAGGAGTGAACATGCAGACCAGCATAAGAGACTCTTTATTTTATTTTGTTTGAATTTTAATTATATTAATTTTAATTGGGTGATGTTAACACATATAACAAGATGCATCAATTTTGAATAAAATTAGGTTTGTACGGATACATTCACTAAAGGTGAACAGTTTTATATAAAAAAATGTTGGTTATTATATGACATAGTTAACTTGTATGATTTTAGTTAATTAAATTTTGTTGTTGAAGACCTATTTTGTGAAAAAAAGTCATAGTACCTAATTACTAATAGAAGCAATTCAAAGTGTTTTTTTTTTTTTTTTTTATAATTACATAACATAGTTAAGTTAACTTAAGAATTATTGATCTATATATTATAATATTTGATTTTAATTTGTATTTGTAACTTCATTTATATTTATAAAGAATACACAAATATTAAGTTTGAATATTAATAATATAATATAATAAGAGTATAACACAAAAGAAATTGATGATAATAATTTGTCACTACAAGAAAAATGTTATTTAGAGACCAATTTTTAGCAACCAAATGAAATGGTTACTAATTGTGACCAAAATAGTCACCAAGTTAGATTTTGGTTGCTAAATAACTACAAAATAGAAGTAATGATTGAATTTAATGACCAATTAAGTCAAATAATTGGTATCTAACATTAGCTACCAAGGTTTTAGTGACCTATGCCATTAGATTCTAAATTTGTATCTAATTAAGTTAGAGACTAATTTAGAATCTAATGACATAGGTCACTAAAACCTTGGTAGCTAATGTTATATACCAATTATTTGACTTAATTGGTTACTAAATTCAATCATTATTTATATTTTATAGTTATTTAGCAACCAAAATTTAATTTGGTGACTATTTTAGTCACAATTAGCAACCATTTCATTTGGTAGTTAAATATTGGTCTCTAAATAGTTTTTTTCTTGTAGTGTGTATTTATTAGTATAAATGTTATTATTTGAATTGATTATAATAGACAACTTTTTTAATAACATAGTAAAACATAATATAAGAAATAGAAGTAAATCATGTTGATATGAAATAAAAAATTAAATTTAATTATGACTCAATTTTATTATAATATTATTAATTATAACTCAATTTAATTATAATCTTTTCTAATTATAACAAAATATTAAAGAAGTGAAAAAAATATACAGTAGAGGAATACGACTATGGGTGTGTGACTGATTTAAGAATTTGGCAAGAAGAGGAAGAAGAAGATATGGTTAAAAAGTGTCTTAATTAAATTAATTTGGTTTTATTTTAATGGAATTTGAAATGAAACCCAATCAATGAGATGTGAATGTGTAGAGCAACATAAGAGACTCTTCATTTCAAATGGATATATAGTCTTCATTTGAAATAGGTGTAGAGTAGCAAAAGTGCCTTAATTAGGTTGAAATGGGTGGGCAAGAGACTTTTAATTTAAAATGAAGTTGGAAGAAGGAGTGAACGTGCATAGCAACACAAGAGACTCTTTATTTTTTTTAATTTTAATTATATTAATTTTAATTGGGTGAGTTGGGTCATGTTACATTAACAACACATATAACAAGATCTAAATTTAATTGCATTAATTTTGAATCAAATTAAGTTAGTATAGATATATTCACTCAAGAAGGTGAATTGTTTCATACAAAAAAATGTTTTTTATTATATGACATAGTTAACATGCATGGTGTTAGTTAATTAATTTTTGTTGTTGAAGATATATTTTGTGAAATAAGTCATACTACCTAATTATTAATAGAAGCAATTCAAAATAATTTTTTTTTGCAATTACATAACATACTTAAGTTAATTAAAGAATTATTGATCTACACATTATAATATTTGATTTTAAATTGCATTTATAACTTTATTTATATTTATAAAAAAATACATAAATATTATGTTTGAATATTAATAATATGATATAACAAGAGTATAACACAAAAGAAATTAATGATAATAATTTTTATTTATTAGTATGATGATATTATTTGAATTGATTATAATAGACAACTTTTTTAATAACATAGTAAAACATAATATAAGAAATAAAAGTAAATCATGTTGATATAATATAAAAATTTAAACTTAATCAAGAAGCTTTATTTAATAAAGATATATTTATTAATTAATTTGAAAAAGATATTTCTTATTAAAATATTATATTATAACTCAATTTAATTATAATTTTATTAATTATAACAAAATATTAAGAAGTAAAAAAAAATAGTGTATAGCGTCAGCCTAGTCGACAATACTGAGCATGACATGTAGCGTTGGCTATAGCCGATGCAAGTGGAGACGATTTTTTGCGTTGGTCGACGCGACTTTTATTTAAAGTTAGGATTTTGTTTTCCTCAAAATCATTTCGCGGCTTTCTTCACGCAGTGCTAAGAATCTCTCTACCATTTTCGACTGCTCCATCCTCCAAATGTTTCCAATTATTGATTTTGCTCCCAAATCATTTGAGGGTAGGTTAGTTGGCCTCCATAGAGTGTTTTCGACAGATTGGTTTTTGTTTGCGTAAAGTGGTTGCTGTTGGAGGAGCTTGTGGCTGTCAGCGAGTCTTGCAAAGCTTGGATAGAGGTAAGTCGTTCTTCCTCTTCACCATTTCCAGTTTCTCCAACTTGGAAAGGTTTTCACTCACCGATTTTGCTTTCAAATCGTGTTGAGGGTAGGTTTGTTGGTCTTGGACCGATTAGTGGTTCTTCGTGGGTGGTGCGTGAGGTGGTTGCAGTTGGAAGAGGTCGTGGTCACCAGTGAGTCTTGCAAAGGCTTGACAGAGGTAAGTTGTTCTTCTATCTGTTCTTTGATCTATTCATTGGAAGTGGTTTTGGGTTTAGTTTGAGTTTAGGGTTTGTTGCGAATGAAAAAATTTGTTTCTCTATGGTGGTTGTCGTGGTGGTGAACCCATATGAGTGGGGATTCTTAGATCTTACAGTTAGCGTAAACCTGAAATATTGGAACTAAAGGGAAATTCATGATAAAATTAATCGTTGTTTAGAAATAGTATTTGCTATAGAAGATTAACCCTGGTGTTGTATATGAGGTTATTGCCACTTGATATCTGATATTGATGCAGGCACAAGTAATCTTTTTCAATTAATATGTAGCATGCTAATAGATATATATTTTTCTGCTTGTTTAAAAATTTATAGACTAATGGATATGATTTGGTTCACAACATGAATTTGTAATATGCCCAAATTATAATTTGCAAATTAGTTTCATAATCAACCCAAAAAGATAAATATTTAGTGATGTTTTGAGTCTCAGCCTAAAGTCAAATATTGTAATTTTAGTGCTTAAACAAAATGGAGGGATAAGTCTTTATAAGTTCGAAGTAGTAGAACAAACTATCTTAAGTAGTAAGCACCTAAATGTAATGAAAAATAATAATTTTATTTCTTAATGAACAAAACTATCAAGTTTTTTGGTTAATTACTAGATTTTTCTTTACATTCATGAAGTATATATTTGATTGACCTTGACAAGATTTAATTTAACATTTTGTGCTTTAGGTTTTGATTGCATCGTAACACAGATTTAAATGAGGTTTCTTGTCAAATGAATTATAATATCAATATTAACATAAGAAAAAAAGGTTAATTATTAGTATCGCTAGTTTGTAATCGTCAACAATTATAGTATAAATATTGGATAGGTCTTATTAATGACATAGTGCAATTATTTTTTTTTTAGTTTTAGCTGAAGATGTGTTTTTTTGTGAGAATTCTATGCCAAATTTATTTATATTACATCTTATATACATTCGTGTGAATCATGCATTCCATCTTTCAAGACTTCTTGCCTCAACTTTATAATAATTTTTGGGTGCGGTTTGGTGAGAATTTTATAATCAGAGTTCTATATTGCATGTAATTAAAGAAAAAAAAATACAGATGACTTATTTTATTCTAAATTTTAAATTTAGATATTTTTTTCCCTTTCTTTGAACACCCATATGTAGTAGTTATGATAATAATGTATATATATGCTTCTCACAAAGTAGTCAAAAAATTAATACAACACGTTACTTAGGTATATGGTTTTAACTTACAATATCGAGTATTAAACAAATTTTATGAGAGCTTTACAGAGAAGTTCTAGTATTTTATTTGTGAAACTTACATAAAATTCATACACGTAGCGTTTGTATCCATTGAAAAGGTGCACAATGTAATTTATCATCTATAATAATATATTACGAGACTTCTTCATTGTACATGATATTTTTTTTTTTAAATTACCTTTAATTTATATATAAGGTAACTAATTTTTCTACAACTATTCCATTCAACTCTTTTTAATATATCTTCCATCAAACAAATAAATAAGATAAATTTAAAATATATTTTAAAGAATTTATTCATCATAATTTTTTAATTACAATATTTAATAATCATTCAAAGTTTTTATATAATTTTAAAAATACTAACACTGTGTTGACGAGGTCTATCATTTTAATTGCCTTCCTCCAACAATAAGAATTGCGAATGAAAAGGATTTGGCATACATAAAGCAAAGGAAAAGTATACATCTTGGACAATATTTATACTTATTTTGTTTTATTTTTTATTCATTTATTTATTTTATAATTTAGTAATTATAAACTTTTAATATAAAATTATTTCATACTATTAATTGGTTCACAATATGAAATCATAACATCATAATAATATGATTTAAATATATCTTTTTAGGTTACTGTTCCATTTTTTATAGAACTGGATAACACAGTCCGATAATATGTCGACTATGTTGTCTATTTAAACTAATATTAACATAGATAGATTTTTATTGTATTGAGCATTGAACTCCTTTTATGTCATTTCTATTGGTGGTTTTAGGGTTAAGTTTTGTGACAACTACAACTGCATACAAGTTGTTAATAGTATGAATTTCATGATGAACATGCAAATGGATTGATAGTGGATGTATGATATGCTTTATCATTCAAGGAGATTGAAGCAACGGTTCATGGATGGGGTTTTTGAATTTGTTTCAACGGCAATGGATCAACCTTCATATATAGAGGATGGAGGGATAAGGTGTCCATGCGTGCGATGTATTTGTCAAAAAATCCTTAAACCTTTTTATGTGAGGGCTCATCTACTACAATAAGGGTTTCAACCCAACTACCATTTATGGGTTTATCATGGAGAAGATTGACCAATTGATGATAGTATAGGTTATGCATCCACCAGTTATGAAAACATGAATTATGGTGCCAACTTTGGATCAGTTACCGAAATGGTGTACGATGCATACATGCAGGTAGCTGACATAACAACTCATTATGGAAATGTCCAAAGTCAAGAGATGAATGAAGGACAACTCCCTAACACAGAGGCACAAAAGTTTTATGAAATGTTAACATCTACGAATGAACCCATTTATGATGGAGCAACACAGTCCCAAATATCGGTAGCCATTAGGCCTCTAGAACCAATTGGCATACCACAAAATAATGTTTAGACCATTTCATACAACTATTGCTTGATATTGATCCAAGAAAAAAATTCATCCCGAAGAACTACTATGAGGCAAAATAAGTTGTCTCAAGTCTCGGATTGAAGTCTGTGAAGATTGATTGTTGTCAGGATGGTTGCATGTTATATTATAAAAATGATAATGAATTAACTGAGCGCAAATTTTGTGGTCATCCAAGATATTCGCCTACCAAGGGTCAGAAAAAAATATATAGAAAGGTGTCAGTTAAAAGAATGTTCTATTTGGCAATCATTCCAAGATCACAAAGATTGTATGCTTCAACGGATTCAGCAAGGCAAATGAGATGACACAATGAGAACAAACGGGATGTTGGCTTACTACAACATCCTAGCGATGGGAAAGCTTGGAAACACTTTGATAATGTATATCTCAATTTTGCAGTTGACCTACGACATATTAGATTGGGTTTATGTTCTGATGGGTTTACACCATATATGCAAGCTTCAACATCCCCATATTCTTGTTGGTCGGTATTTCTGACTCCTTACAACCCACCCCTTGAAATGTGTATGACAAAGCCATACATCTTTCTAACCTGTCTAATATCAAGTCCGACAAACCCAACAAAGAAGATTGATGTGTACTTACAACCGCTTATTGATGACTTGCAACTATTGTGGAATGAAGGTGTCTTCACATACGACATCTCAACTAGAGAGAACTTTGTAATGCGAGCATGCTTGATGTGGACGATAAATGATTTTCCAACATATGGGATGTTGTTTGGATGGGGAACTAAGGGCCAATTAGCTTGTCCATATTGTATACAGGACACTAAAGCATTCCAATTGAGACATAGGGGTAAAACTTATTGGTTTGATTGTCATTGACTATTCTTGCCAACAAATCATCCTTTCAGAAAGAATCAAAGGAGATTATTAAAAAGCAAAGCTGAATGAATGGGCCACCTTATGTCATGAACGGGCACCAATTATGGGGTTTCTCAGTGATTTTTCAAAATTAGATGGTCCAAAGTCTCTTTAGAGGATCAAATCATTTGATAAAGTTTTGATGATAACAAAACTCAAGTATATATTTATATTTGATGACTTATATACATTGCCCAGTTAACATTATTATTATTAAAGCAGGAGACACATGGTCTATAAAGAGATAAATTTTCTTACTATTTACTTTTATGTGTTATTGATTTGATTTAAATTGATTTTATATCATATCGTGCTCTGACGTTCAAATTTGTTCATAACGAAAAATATTCAAATTATTATGAAGCATTTAATTGTGATTAATTGATTTTATATCATAATGTACATTAATGTTCAAATATGTTCATAATGGAAATTATTCAAATTATTGATGAGTATTTCAAATATAATTTCTCTATGTTATTTTAAATTAATTATTTCTGATACAGAATTAATCAAGTTTAATGCAGTTTAAAATATTAGAGAAATATTTCCAGTTTGAGCTTCATACAACAGAAAGTCAAGATTGTTCTATTCAAGCATCCCAACGGCTAATTTCTAAAAAGCTACATATAGAGGAGCAAGTTCAAGTTGAAAGATATATACAACAAGAAGAAACAAAAAGAGAAATACATCATATAATACATTGAAGAAAATATACTGAGTGTTTATTGTCAATCTGCTATTGAGAGCATCTAGAGTTTTGGGTTGTGTAAAACCATTGTGTAATTCTTCACCATTGTGAAGTAAACCCTTGTGGGCTTTCATTGTTCTCTCCTTTGAGAGTGTTTCTTTAATTCTTAAGTGGTCTTGATCTCAGGAGGAGATTGGGACTGGTATAACCTGGAGAGGTTTGTGTATTCGTGATAACCTAGAGAGGTTTGTGTACTCGTTATAACCTGGAGAAGTTTGTGTACTCGTTGTAACTATTTGCTAAATAGTGGAACCTCTTGAACGGTTTGTTCAAGGGAGAACTGGACATAGCCCAAGAGATTAGGGTGAACCAGTATAAAACTGCTTTATCTGTGCTTATATATTTTTGTCTTGTTTGGTGGTTTTTATTTATAGCAAATTGAGTTCAGGCTCCATTCAACCCCCCCTTCTGGAGCCAGCTGTTCCTACAGTCCCTTTGACAACTTGCCTGCGTATGGACAATTTCACAATTGGACTAAAATATCTATATTTTTTGGATTTCCCATGTTGGAAGGACAACCTCTAGAGAAGCAACCTTGATATCATGCATATAGAGAAGAATTCTTTTGATAATGTGTTCAACACTGTGATAGATGTTAAGGGCAAAACAAAAGACAATGAAAAGGCAAGGTTAGATGTTGCTGAGTTGTGTGTTTGGCGAGACTTGGAACTATTGCAAGTACATAATGGAAAGTTCACAAAGCCAAAGGCCAACTACACCTTCTCGTCGAAAGATGCCAAATCAATTTATAAGTGGATTAGGGAGTTGAAGATCCTTGATGGTTATGCTTCTAATATTGCAAGTGTGCAAATCCTGACAAAAGAAGTATGCACGACATGAAAAGTCATGATTGTCACGTTTTTACCGAATGTTTACTCCTGATTGCTTTTCGATCATTGCCAAACTTTGTATGGAGTGTCCTTGCTGAATTAAGTCAATTTTTGGAAGACTTATATTCTAATACATTGAGGACGGAGGATGTGGTTAGAATGCAAGAAAACATATCAATCATCATATGTATATTTGAAAGAATATTTCCTCCAGCCTTTTTTGATTCAATGGAAAACCTTGTCATCCATTTTCCTATAGAGGTATTACTTGATGGTCTTGTTCACTACTGCTGGATGTACCCTTTTGAAAGGTAAATAGTTTGGTCATTTCAATGTCAACCATTGAACCAAGTCTTATAATTCTGTATATCTTGTAGGTTAATGAGAGATGCAAAAAAGATCGGTGGGTAATTTGGCACGTGTTGAAGGATCAAAATGTGCATTCTACCTATATCGAGAAATTACATATTTATGCTCTCATTATTTCAAAAGTGTTAGCTTTTTGGGCAATACAACTTTCAGAAATGATCCAATGGGATTCAGATAACAAAGTGCACTACACATTGTCAATTTTTAATAGATATGGACGTCCAAGTGGATCGAGCAAAGATAATTGGCTAATAGAAAAAGAATATCGTTCTGCCCATGTTCACATTCTCATCAACTACATTGAGGTTAAATCCATACTCCAGTAAGTCTAACTCACCCTAATTTCAAGTAAATTGTCATAGCCTATGAACTTTACTTGCTTTATATAACATTTTTCAAGATTGTTCTTACAAGTAAACTCCATCAATGTTGAAGATGTCTCGACATTTATACACAACAATTTTTCTGAATATTTCAAGCGATATGTAAGTCTACTTATATACTTATGGCCATCACTTCTTTTATCCCATGAATAAATCTAATATTACCGCATGACTATGACATAGGTTCACGACGAAAGAAATGACATAACAACCAAAACTTGAAGGCGCTAGGTTGGGGACCTAATTCAAAGGCCATATCATGGAATATCAATTTCGTTAATAGGTATAAGTTTCATACAAACACATGAAGTCATGGTAAAAAAATAATGAACAATGGTTTGTATGTTAAAGGTGTCACTGATGGAGGTGAAGATAACTTTTATGGCATAATTCACCACATTTATGAATTTGAGTATCTTGGCCTCAGTAAGAAAATTCTCCTTTTCTATTGTGAATGGTTTGATCGTACAATCAATGTTGGGATAAAATTTTATTCACAATATAATATTGTCTAAGTGAAGTTAAATAGAAGATATGCTTTGTATGATCCACTTATTCTTCCACAAAAAGTAAGACATACCTATTTTGTCAATTATCCAAACATATGTAAGAATCTTCGTGGGTGGTGTGTGGCAATCACAATAAAACCTCGAGCCAATGTCGAAGATGAATTGCCATATCAAGCTGATGAGTCACCTACTGTCTTACCAGTTCTTACAATTGAATTGGTACAAGTTCTAGCTGACAATACCATTCTTGAAGTACTTCATGATGATCCCATTGAACCAGTTGATGATGACACAGATGAAGATCTTGACTTCTCAGATGAAGTTGATGAAACAATGACAATAATGATGAACAAGATTTAGATTAAGAGTAAAACAACGTCTAACATACACATATGTTAATATAGTAAGTTACCTAAACCATTTAAAGTTTTCATACTTACAATGATTTTACATTAATTAATTTTTTTCAGAGAAAATGGTTAAGACTAGAGGCAGAGATGGTTCTATTGTTAATCGTGGTCAGCCTAGAGGTGGAGTTTCCACATCTAGGCATGGCCAACTTGCTATAGACCTTGAACGTATTCCTTATTCTGAGCTATCAACAGATTCTGATGGTGGAAGACCCCACGGTACATCGCATTCCTCGTCCTCATCTAAATCTATCTCATCTCAGTCACCCCACTCATCTACTCCATCCTCATCGACTCCATCATCCAACCCCCATACATATGTTCAATCTTCACTTCACCCCAACACTTCGCCACCATATTTCGCAGCTTAGCCTCTGTCATACGCTAGTATAACTCACTAGGGGTGGCCTGCACCCGTGTATCATACTTATGATCCAACCAACCCCTCCTCATGTGTTCTTACTTGTCATTACAATTAGACTGCACCACTCTACCCCACCACAACTCCCTTTATGTAGTCCACTCCTCCTCCTTTTGTACAGTCCACCCTCCTCCTTTAGTACAACACACCCTTCCTCCGTTTGTACAGTCTACCCCTTCTCCCTTCGTTCAGCCCACCTCTCCTTGCTTCGTGCAGTCCACTCCTCCCTTCATGTAAGCCACCCCTGATCCCACAGTTAACCCGACACCTAGTTGTTATGCCCATGTTGGTCCCTCAGTGTAGCCACTAAGTGACGATGGTGACCATGCCACTAAGTGACGATGGTGACCATGCTACTAAGTGATAAGGTTCGACGTGATTTTAGTGGAAGGGTCATCATTTAGCCTCTAGGTAAAGGGTAAGTAATAATATTTAGATTTAATTTCATTTTTTGGTAAAGTGAATGCTTAACATGTTTATTTGTATGTTTTTTAGCCAAACACCAAATCATTATGCTATTGAGACTATTGGGCATTGCATCAGATCATCATTTAGAGGGCCCTACTGATGCAGAAAGATCCAGGAGAGGTCCTACCACTAGAGCAATGGCTAGAAGAATTCATGCTAAGTTAGAGACAAAGCCTTCGAGCCAGTCTATTTTATTTTGCTGGTGATTTAATTTTAAATAAATCGTATAGAAAAAAAAATTCTTTGTAAATAATTTTAATTTTTAGGAAAATAGCTTAGGAAAATATAAATGTCCAAGTAATGCCACACTTGGAATGTTTAGCTTGAAAGAAACTAGTTTTGCATGCTCCTTGGACGTCCCCACATCTTGGAGTGCCACATATGGAGTATTTTGCCTTGCTTGAAGCTCCACATATAGAGTTCTTAGATATCCACATGTCATCTCCTCATTGGATAACCATGCTTTACTTGGATGGCCACAGGCTTGCTAGGAGTGGAGAGGATTTGACTAGAGTTAGGGAATGTAAACTAGAGTTAGGTTAGGGTTAGGGGAAGGAAGCTTGGGCTACAAGCTTCCCAAAATCTATAAATAGGCTTCTTTTCCATTGTAAAATTTAGATTTGATATAAGTAAAGAAATGTTGTTGAAATGCATAGCTTCTTTGCATCAAACTCCTCTTGTTAGCACTTTTTTGAAGTCTAGCAAGAACCTTTGCCTTTGGAAGTTGGCCTAACCACTTCCATCACTTATTCCACCTAGCATCTTCACTTCAAGCTTCCGCAAACTCTCTCCAATTCGGTTCATCTTCCATCCATTCGGTGCATTCAAGGAGATTCATCACACATCTCATCATCTTTTTGCTTGCATCAAGGAGGAACTTCATCACCTACCATCATTATGATGCCATGATTGAGTAGGACCAGCTTAAATGGTGGACTGACTTTAAGGTAATTTAATTTAAACATCAAATAGCATTATAATGAAATAATTTTCAATAACCTTATATTAACTTTTGTTTATAACTTTTTTACAAAGTAGAGTGACTTGGGCCCCTTAGGATGAGTGGTAGATTAGGAAGGTTTATGAGTCCAAAGCTAGAAAAAGGCTTTGTGACATTTTGACGAAGGCAAGGGCACGTGGCTCACAATCTATGTGGATAGGTGAGGAAGCATGGGGTGGACTTTTGAGCTATTGGGATACTCAAAAGTTCAAAGAAAAATCATCTCAAAATAAATTAATCAGTCTTCGGCTCGGGGTGGAGCATTGCACTTGTCTGCGCATAAATCACACTTGGATAGTACAAATGGGTCGCCAAGGCAACGGAACAAGCAAGGACTACAATGGAACAAGCAAGGGTGGCAACGAAAAAAGCAGTTACAACGTTCATCAGCTGGAGGATGACCCGAGGATGGTAAAGGAGCAAATTGTCGTGATGATGGAACAACAATGTGACGACGCTTTCACTGCTACAAGTCAAGTCCACCCCCATTACGCCAAAGATGATGACCATCACCCCCTCCCCTGACTTTCACACTTACAGTATGTGAGTTTCATTACCATCAAATATTTTATTACTTATATCAAATTTTAATTTTTTAATAACTATCATTGAAATAATTTTCATTCTTAAGACAGGTTCTTTCTCCACTTGATTGAAAGAAGGCTTTTTTTATTATAACGTATTTCGCATTAAGTTTTATTTATTTTAATTTTTAGTTGAATTGTATTATAAATTTTGACATTTTTAAATATTGTAGTTAGTTACAATTATAACTTTAAATATCTTTTAAAAATTCATTCTAATAGCATTTATATATATTTATGAATATTAGGATTTTTCTAATTTTCAGGATTGGCTTAGTTGACTTAATTCTCTGTAATTTTTTAATCACAATTTCACATTGCGTCAGCCTTTTTGTCGACTAAGTCGTCACTATATCTGTGACATATTACGTCGGTCAAACTCACGTAACGATATTAGCAACGACCAGACCATCGTAACTACATTCAACATTTGCGACGGCTTGGTCCTTGTTAATACCCTTACGTGCAATTAGCAACAATTTGGCTATCGCAACTACCTTTGACATTTGTGACGGTTTAGTCCTCACTAATACCCTTACGTGGGTTTGGCTGACACAATATATTGTAGATATAGCGACGATATAACCGACACAATCTTTTACAGTAATGACATTTTTTGTGACGATTTAATCGTTACTATTTGTATTTAATTTATGATCAATGCTAATTTTATATTACTTCCAGAATTTTACATACACTATACACGTTGCTTAACTAATATAAACATCAATTTTTATATTTTTACATCAGTTTTTAGTGAACACTAAATTAAATGTCATTTTAGTATCTTTACTTTTATTTTCAAACATCATTTTTAAAATATTTTATATTTTTACAAATAACTTGAATGTATTCTTTAATCTGAAAATATACTAATGAGAAGAGAAAAAAATGTTTGAGTGGAAAAGTGATAAAAAAAAGTAAAAAATATTTGAACGTAAAAGATGAAAAAAAGGTCTGTAACTATTTCTTAAGTTTTATAGAAGATAAAAATTATTTTATGATTTCATGTAATTCAAAAAAATTTTATTTAAATTTAAATTAAAAAATTATTACAATTAAATTTTTTTAATATATATATATATATATAATATTAGTCTATTTTATTGTTTTCTACTTTAACTTTTCCTCAAATAAAAATTATATTATTTGAATAAAATAAGAAAATTTTTAATAATAAAAGGTTATTTTCTTTTAAATATGACTATGAAACTTTGGTATGACATGCTAAAGATCAACATTCAGGTACACTTAAAAAGAATAATATTATAAAATTGATATGAAAAGAATAAATACGAAAACAATGATGGAATCAAGCCAGTGAATACAAATATCTAAATCACTGTAGTCCAAAACTTTTTTGTAACCAAATCCTATGTAATAACAATGAAATATTAAGTGATAACTAATTAAATTAATTCCATATAGTAATAATAATGTTGAGAGATAACTAATTAAATTAATTCCATATAGTAATAATAATGTTGAGAAAAGAATCAATGAATTATGAGATTTTGATTTTAAGTAAAAAAAAGGTGAGAAAGAAGGAAAATTGGAGAGGAGGGTGAACTAGTGAGTTATGTGTAATTTTTTCTTGATATATATAATATCAAGAAATATAGGTTTAGTAGCTAAACTCTACATTCTCCATTTAGAATCCTTCATTCTATATATATATATATATATATATAT
>Ga0209700_104473_pt1 | contig 25151 bp, 11 predicted proteins | sample SiratroredBW_FD_187528 | JGI IMG/M metagenome (GOLD analysis project Ga0209700, IMG submission 187528) | Root nodule microbial communities of legume samples collected from California, USA - Siratro red BW (SPAdes) (version 2) | ecosystem: Host-associated > Plants > Roots > Nodule | place: USA...
AAAAAAAAAAAAAAAAAAAAAAAAAAAAAAAAAAAAAAAAAAAAAAAAAAAAAAAAAAAAAAAAAAAAAAAAAAAAAAAAAAAAAAAAAAAACTAATCATCAATAAACTACACAAGCAAAGGAAGGTGTATCTTTCTGCTCAAAGAGAAACAAACAGTTAGCATGATATCTTACAGAGCAAAAAATGGAGATCAGTGAAATATTTAGACCTAGTTTCCAAGCACTAGCATTTGGCACTCCAAGTAAACCTACAGTTGTAGTGAATATGGTGGAAGTGACACTGTACAAGAAGACTAGAGTAAGTTCATCAGGGAACACTCTCAAGATATCCTCCTGCAAAGGAATTAAAATGTTAGAACTAAGAATCTAAGGCTTTCCATATAAAGTAGCAAGAAATATTTACAAAAATAATGTGGATCCTCTAAAGCAAGAAACATATCTTGAGAGAAAAGTGCAAATTAACTAAATTCTACAGTTTATGATATTATAAATCATCATAATTTATCCACTTTAATTATAAATTATACCTTTCAGTTTAGAAAACCTTGAGCCTACCTCTAAAATGTACCATACTGAAGTCAGAATGTAGTCAGCTATCAGCAGAATGCCACCAGTGGCCCAGCTAGCATCCTCTGATTTAAGAAAGTTAATTGGTTGTTGAAGTGACAAGGTAAGATGTCTGTGAGCATTGATGATTGATGGTCCTTTGTAGAATGTCAGTACAAATGCACCTGATATTGATATTATGCTTCCCATTACCTTAGCTTGACTACTCCTACTTTTAGCAGCTAACTTTTCCATCCTTAATTGCAGTCATAAGAGAACAAAAAAGAAAACAAAATAAGTGTACAAAAGACTGAGATATTCATTCCTAGTGGTTAATATCATGAACTTAGTAATATTTAAGAACCATTTTCTTTAAAGATCACATTGAGCTTAATTCCTATCATTGATTTGATGAAATTAGATCAACTATGATGAACTTTGGTACTAGTTAATGGTGTCAGAAGTAGAACTTTGTCCACCAAAGAAACATTAGCTTTAAATAAAATATACAGACAAAATTTTCCAAAAGATTCATATATAATATGCATGAGCTCTGTGATGAATAGTAATTGGAATCTTGGTCCATAGTCAGTTTGAGTTTCTTGAATCGGTCTTTGAACCTCCAAGGAAATTCAAGCCTTGATTCCTAGTCATTAATCTGAAAATATTGAACAAATTGGGGGGTTCTAAGTTGGTTGACCATAACACTTTTCTCACACTAACAAATACGCTTGGCTTTATTCAAAATATTGCGTAGCGTGCAAGAAAAAGAAAGCATATGACATAGACATAGACTCTTTTCTTTAATGCAAAAATGACAGACTTTGAAATTATTTCTAGATGTTTACGCTGCATAAAATATAATAAAATACCCTCAAGCAGAAAAAAAAAATTAAAAAACAGTTTCAATAAAAAAAATTCCAAATAAAAAAATTAAGAGAGTGAACCTGCACATTACGGCAAGGATGAATGTGAAAGCAGGCACCAGATTGCCAATTGATGAAGCCAGAGCCGGAGAACTATAGCTGATTCCTGCATAACCCAGCATCTGAGATGAACTTCTGCAAAACATGGTCATCCAATTATAAAACAAGAACAACAAAATCAATATATGATTTGAAGAGAGTCCTTGACCACAACAAACTAACAACAAAAGTGACAAAAGTCATATCAAAACTCCTTGAAAAGTGTGGCGTTGAAATTCAAGTAAAGTAAGTTCCTTTACCCTATCACCCCCAGAAGAACTATTTTGGATACAATGGAGAAACTGAGTGGAGGAAGCACTCTTGATCTGCAAAGAGACATAAAAACAAAACATGGTAACTGATAAAATCCTTCAAACATAAAAAGTTCAATCCTTTATGATGATTTTGCATATACCTTCTGTGGAAAAAAGTGATAGGAAGAAGCACAGTGGTAGCAACTGCATAAGCATAGGCCACAAAGACATAGCTGTTCATTCCTTGCAGTGAGGCTACTTTGAACAGTGTGAGAACACCCATGTCATTGCATTCATCGGCTAGAAGCACCAAAATTGGGAGAAAATCCCTGTAAAAGGACCATTCTCTTGCCATCCCTTACGATTCACAAAACTCTAACTTTACTGTAATTTCGTCTGATGGAGTTGTTGTTATAGGCATCTGTTTCAAAGTCGCTATTATTGAAGATGGTGATATTAAATTCATTACCAATAGATTTTTTTTTTCTTTTTCAACTCCTGTGATTGTGTATTAAAAAATCATAACAAATTTTGTTTCATTAAAAAGTTTATCTTTGAATTCTTTAATATTAGTGTGCTTGTGACATGGATTAGCATTTGTAAAATTTATACTATATAAAGTTATCATCAGTGAATTATATTGTTTTTAATTAAGCAAACTCTTTTGTTCTCTCTCAACAGAAATATATAAAAGTTTATCTACAAAAACGGTATCTTAAAAAATGAAACATAAAAAGAACTCTTTTCTCAAAAAAAAAAAAAAAAAAAAAATTTGATAAAAAAAAAATAAAAAAAAAAAAAAAAAAAAAAAAAAAAAAAAAAAAAAAAAAAAAAAAAAAAAAAAAAAAAAAAAAAAAAAAAAAAACCTCACTTGAGTAAGTTAAGCTGCTGCAGAATTGAATGGTGAGCATTTTGGTTCTGAAAATAGCAGCCAGTCATTAAAAAGAATACAAGAAATAAAAGCAAAAGAAGCCAAGTTTCAATGCAACCAAAAAATTTGTTAAAGACCCACTCTCAATAACAGGGGAATATGCCAAATGTTTGGTACATCATGGATGTTCAGAATATTCTCAATCTGTGAAAAATCATACAGAAAATTTAGATCAATTAACAGATAGAACAAAACTCTCAGACAACTGAGCTCGGTTCACCAACAACTTACTGGGACATGGCAAAATTTTGAGAGTTTTTCCTTGGTACTTTCTAAAAGAGGCTGCCATATTCAAGAACAAAGTATTTCAGCTGCTAATCTAGCCAAACTAGCATCAAAGACAACAGCAAAAGCCAAAACAGAAGAAAACATTTGAAAAACACTGAATTCCCAGTTGATTTTAACAAATAGAAAATATGAACATAATGAAATTCAACCAATCACCACATTATCCTAAGAATATAATTATTGAGGTAAGAATGCATCTTAACATAATAGCCCCAATTGTAACAACATAATTTCACTGGGGAAGCAAGAGCTAAACAAATTCAACGAAGCTCATAAGTAGCTTTGCATATTACTCAATCTGTCTTGTTTTACCAAGAAATCATATTTCCTCAAACAAAAAAAACAGTACCCTGAGGTAACGGAATGGTAGAGAAAAAGACAGAGAGAATACAGGTTTTAAGGTTCTTGTTTAATTTATTAGGCTTCATCTATCTATTTATGTTTACAAAAGAATGTTGCATGTATATGGTCAAGCCCAATATCCCAAATACTCAATCTAACAATATTGATTCTTGTACCCTTTCTAAATCTTAACCATAATTCTAACAGGGTCCAATGCATTAGTGCTAGAATAATGAACAAACACACCCAACCAAGAATTATACTACCTTGCCACATCTAAACCGTTCAAGAACAACGACTTCTAATGTCATTATGTAGAACTTTATAAAGACTGCATTGGAGCAACTCCAGTGTAAGGATCTTATAAGAAACTCTTATGAAGTCTTATTTTACATTAAATGGGTCTCATCATGGCACATCACTTACTCTTATAAATTTTGGTCCAACAGTAAGGTCTTGTAAAACCCACACTTCTATAATTTTTTATTTACATTTCACTTCTCAAGACATGACTGTTGATATTGAAAATTTATTTTTTATTCTTGAGACCATATAAGACTTATTCTTAATTTTAAGACCTTTAACCATGGCACTTTAGCAGGGAGTTTCTTATAAGACCTGAGTCTTAAATATAAGACTCTTTATAAGAGCTTTGCATTGAAGATGCTTTTACATGTTAATCTGAAATGGAAATGTCATTACAGTTTTTCATACACTGAACAATCGATTAATGATTAGACAAAAACAAAATAAATGAACATCTATCAATTGTGTCTATAACAAAAAATATGAAAAGCTTAAAAGAGTCGACCACATTTAGCAACATTATCTACATCAGATTGTTTACCTAACATTATTACTAGGGAACTAGGTAAAACCAATTTTTCTGACTTGTACCCATACATTTATTTAGTGAAAGACCCAACTTCAGAGGTAAAATGGACTTCAATTAAGATGAGCATATTACAAAAAATATCAATCAACCTGAATTTTGTAACTGACGCTCGTGTCAATAATTCGCTTGGCTTAAAAGAAAGAAAATAATAGTAGTGTGCAACTGGGCATGCTAAGATTACGTGAGCAAGAAAGATATATGTACCGCTACTCTCAAAAGACTCTCGAGAAAACCTTATCGCAAAGTGGAACCTGAATTTTGTAACTGAAGCTCATGCCAATAATCTATGTACTGCTACTTCCAAAAGACTCAAGAGCAAACCTTACAACGCAAAATAATTTTTTTAAATGCATCCAGGTGCAAAAATGGCAGAACAATTTACCTCAGCGGAACGACTTGTTAAAAGATGAGGTGTCAATCCCAATGCTCGCAGTTCCCTGACGCTATGTTGTGTAGGCTTTGTTTTCTGAAAGCAGAATATTGTACTCAAAATGAGGAAAAAAAAATCAATTTAAACTAAGTCTGCAGCAGTAATACACAAGTAGTTAAGTAGTACTTGCTCTCCCACTACACCCAACACTGGTATCAGGCTAACATGGATGAGACAGAAGTTATCAGGCCCTGAGAAGGAATCATGAGAATAAAAACATAAAAATTGTATTATAAACTATGTATCAAGATAACATTTCATTGCCATAATAAAAGAGAAAAACATGGAAGGAAATATTGTCAGCCAAAGAAAACATTTCATTGCCATACTTGAACTGATACATTTTGTTCTTTTAAAAGTATACAGCCTTCGATATTAGGGTGTGATTACAGGAATTTTCAAACAGATTTAAAAGGTTTCCTAGCCAAACATGAAGGAAATTAACAGAAATTCAATAGTAATAAATAACTTTGACAAAACAAATCATTGCTGTATCATGGCAATAACTGTACTGAGTAGCATACACAGAAAGAGAGAGTAAAGCTATATTGTCTACCGTTAGTTTAAAAGCAAAATATACTATTGTCATACCTACTTGAAAGGACAGTTGCCGTAGAGCCTCAATAAATGGCATGGATTCAATATCACCTGTAGAAAGACAAATATGATCCCGTATTATTGATTGAAGCGGATGGTGCAGATTCAATAGAGGCATCGTCGCCAAGTAAAAATCTTACCTACAGTGCCTCCCAGCTCAATCACACAAACATCCGCAGGGCCCTCTTTTCCGTCCACGGGAATCACAGCAACGGACTCAATCCAATCTTTGATAGCATCAGTTATGTGCGGAACCACCTATTTTAAAATACCAATGACTCACAAACCCATCTTTATCATCCATAGTCCCATACAAGTAAAACAAATATGCAGCACAAAGAGTTAAACGGCATACGTTCGGTGTATCACCTGAACAGTTTTCCCTAGATAATCTCCTTTACGTTCCTTCTCGAGAACAGACTAGTCACACGAAACGAAACCGTTAAGCCACAGAAGCAAAACCACTCTCTAGCACCCTGTAAAGTTCCATAACCATTACAGAGGTAAAGCAATGCAAAAGCAAGCATGCACCTGGTATATTTTTCCAGTGGTGATGTTGTTATCCTTGGTAAGCGTGACATCGAGGAAGCGCTCGTAATTTCCCAAATCCAAATCAACCTTTCTCCGAGCCAAAACATAACACACAAAGTAGAAATTGAGCACCACCTCGGAGACATTGAAATTAAAGCATGCAGAGGCGAAACAAAAACGAGCAGAAGTAAAATAAACCTCTCCGCCGTCGTCGAGAACAAAAACCTCGCCGTGCTCGAAGGGAGACATGGTGCCGGCGTCGATGTTCAAGTACGGATCTGCATGGGAGCAGTTGAAAAGGTGAGAATTAGCAGAGAAGCGGCTACAGGAAACGGAGGAAATAGAAGAAAATTGAGTGAAAGCGAAAGAGAGAACCGATTTTGATGGAAGTGACGCGAAGGCCACAGGCCTTGAGGACGACGCCGATACTGCTGGCGGTGACGCCTTTGCCGAGGCCACTGACAACGCCCCCGGTGATGAGCACGTATTTCATTTGGTTTTTGGGGAAATGAGAGAAGGTAGCAGGCCAAGTGTTTGGGTTTATGCCCGAGCGGGAAGGAAGGTTGAGACGGTTATGGAATGGAACAGAATGGGTAGTGCATTAAGAGAAGAGCGTGGTGGAAGCTGACGGTCCCTTTCGAAATGGTATTTAAAAAAACCTAAAGGAAAAAAAGAAAAAGCCGTCTCAACTCAAGTCTCTTCTCCACCTCTTCCATCTTGGACTTCCAGCAGCCCGCAACTGTCCAACTTGCTGCTTTGCGCATAATAAAAAGCCATTATAAAATTTAACTAACAATGAACTTTTAGATAATACGTTAAGCTTTTAACTTGGATTTTCTATTATATTTTGGTTTTCTTCACTAGTCAAATCTAATTTAAGATAGATTGATTTAATTAACTGTCTTTAAAATCAAGTCGATTTAAATTCTTCTTCTTTCTCTTTAAAATAAAAAAAACATAAATATATATATAAAAATTACATGAACATAAGTCAACAAACATGGTAGATAAATAAAAAATAAGTCATTGTATTTTCTAATAATTTTAAAAACAGTTTAATTAAGTTTAAGTATCTGGAATTTAGAGTAAGTCTAATTTTGTTTTCAAAATTTTTAAAATGTATTCTCTCAACGCTGAAATGCATATATCGTCTTACAATTTATAATCTCTAAATACTAATTTTTACAATTTAAAGATTTAGAATTCATAATAATGCTTAACCTCTCAAATTTAATATATGAAGACTAAAATAGTGTTACGGGAGATTGAAGAAATACATAAATTTGAAAATCAAAATGAGACTTACCTCAAATTGCATCTAAACCATAATTGAAACCACTCAAGGTTTCTGTTTTTTCCCATCTCACTTGTACTAAATTTGAAACAGCCAAATCTGGTAATACCACGAATCGATCCACGTCAATTTGAGTTGAGTTGATAGGATCTTTATATTCATATTCTCACATGAAGAAGGAGTGACATAACTAGTCATGTTCATATTCATATTCTCACATGAAGAAGCACATATTTTGCTTTCATGAGCCAGTGCAATTATGCAATTCCCAACGAATCAAACCAAATGCTTTTTGAGTTATTCCCTAACCTTCTTTTGTTTAATTTTTTTTCTTACGATGCTCTTTTTAGTGACAGAGCCCAATCCTAAGACCCCCTAATGATTATATTGGAGAAAAAAATAATGTTCCTGAATTTTTAACTACACTTTTTGATTCGTCACCGGTCATTGTCTTTCAGATATATACACACTAACACTACTTTTCTCCCACCAGCAGAAAAAGCACTCTATTTGTCATCTTTTTCCTTTATTTATTTCCCTCGAGAATCATATTCAATACGTGGTCTCCCCTAGGGAATTTTCCCCTCTTTATTCCAATATCATTCTCAGATTAGGTTTGTTAAGGTTGTCCTTCTCCTGAGATGAGTGATCCATCTTAACATGTTAATTACTTGATCAAGTTAATTTATTTAATAGAACAGATAAATTTGATTTGATTCTAGCCTGACCGGTTTTTATTAAAAATAATCTTGTTGATAATTTCTAAAAAGCAACATAATTACTTTAAAATTATGTTCTTATTTAAAAATCATAGTTATCTATTTTGCATTTAAATTTTCTTTGTTCTATTCAACTTCTATTTCATTTTATTTTTGTAACGCATGAATGTGTATTCAGTTGGTAAACTTCAAAATATCTAAAGAGAAAATTAATTGGAAAATAATAATAAATAAATAAATCAAAAAGAGTAAACATTTAGATAATAAGTTAAGCTTTTAACTTGATTTTCTGAATAATTGGCAGATTTTATATTTTGGTTTTCTTCACAAGTCAAATCTACTTTTAAATATTTAAATAGTGTATGATCCTATTTTTTATTTAAGCACCTGTTCATCATTTAGTATTTTATTAAATTTTTATTTTTTGTTTTTATCATTTAAATTTAATTTTCATTTCATTTTGTTATGCAAAGAGTGTTTTAAATCATTTCCGACCATTTATTATAATATCTAATCTATGCCTGTGGTGGAATTCCATTATAACACTTAAATAGCCATTAAATAAATAAATAAATATGAAATGTGGATAGAAATTGTATTTTAAGTGTTGCTTTTCATCTTCTTGATTTAAAGAGTCACGTGCTTGTTGATTGTACGAAGAGTTAATAATTATGTATGTTCACATTAAAAGGTATATAATACTACCATAAGGAATAAAGATATAAACCTTTTATTTGAAAGTATTATTAATGAAAAATATGTTTGGATAGAATTTTGCAAAAATTTATAGAAAAACAAATTAAATGAGCTTATTTATAATTAAAACAGAGATTTCAATTGTGATTTTTTTATTCTTAGTTGAGAAAACAGAGATGATAATTAAAGGTAGATAATATTTTTATTATGTACATGTTGATTAAGTGTGGAAGTCAAAGGGTAAGAGAATTCTGGAAGTAAAAGAGTAAGAGAAGGAGGGGATAAAAATGCATGGTCGAATTGATGGAAGGATCCTTTCATATTTATTGGTAGTAAGAAAATAATAGATAAAAAATAAGATAATTTTGACAAATTTATTTATGATTATTTGTTTTGAATGAGAATAAATATATTACATTAGAAGAGAAGATATTGGGAGTAGAGAAGGGACCTATGTATTTGGAAAGAAATACTAGTTAAAGAAATTCAAGATAAATGGTGTCTTTGAAGGTTAAGAAGATGGCAGTGGAATACTATATTAGAGAAAGAATGTCATTTTCTCACATCATATAATCACGTTTCTAATATATATTTGTTTAGATTAGTATATATTGATAATGAGAAAAAGGATGAATATTGACTAGTTGATCTTATAAAAAAGAAAAAATAAAACCATTATAAAGACGTTACAAATTGATATTGTAAAGACGTTACAAATTGATATTGTGTTGTTGCATTAACTAAGTAAAGAATATTGAATTGAAGAAGTTAAATTGTATTGTCTTTCATATGAAATGATAGTCAATATCAATAAGTTTAAAACATTGTGATTAGGAAGAGTTAAAAGCTAATTGAATCACTGCCTTGTTGTCACAAAGGTTATCACTAAAACAATGATTACTTTAAAATGAGTGGGTAAATGTTTAAATAATATAATTTCATTGGTCACAAATGATAATAGTCAATATTTTATCTTCAGATAAGACTTGAAAATAATAGGTTGTCTTATAAAATTCTATAAATTGAAAGAGTTTCTGATAAAATATAAAAAACCATATGTAGAATAATGAGTATTAACATAATTATTCTAATTTGCTTATGCATATGTACTAAGATGAATGAAATTATTAATAGGAAACAATAATTATTAACCTAATGCATGCTTTGAATATAGGAGATGGTGAACAACATTCATATGAAAAGTATAAAGAGTTCAAATAAACTTATTCAACTTATGGATAACATAGTTGATGTTAAGACATGAAATAGTAAAATATAACAACCTTTTAATAAAGTGTTGATACAAGATTAGATAGAGGGTCATCTCTTAAAGCCCTCAACTTCATATTAGGATCCATAGGAATAGCCAAAAGTTTGCAACAAAGGGACTAATATCTTTCAAAAGTGATATCGTGTTTTATTGGAAAAGAGAGATGTTTTTGCTAGATTGAACAATTTCCAAATAAAAAAAGTATTTGAATTATCCTAAATTCTTTTTGGGAAACAGAGGTGTCGCTACTAGATTGAGCAATTTATAGACTAAAAAGTATTTGAGTTGATTCAACAGTTTTAATTTAAAAAAAGATTGAAGGATAGATTGTGCGAATTGAACACACTCCAAAAAAGAATGAGCTTATTTTGAATCATGTCATTGACATATATTATAAAAATAGCTTAATATTATCTAAAACTTATATTAAAAAAAAGAATAATAATTTTTAGACTAAATAATCTCGTTATTTACCAAAGTTGAAAGAAACTTAAAACAATTATCGAGAAGTTTGACATAACTTTATACAATAACTTATTGATTTTGCAAATGAGTTGCTTATTAGAAGAATGATAACCTTTAGAGGTAAGTCCACATATATATATCTTAAAAGAATTTCCAATTCAAAAGAATATTATACATGTCAAGTTGCAAAAGAAACCACTAACGAGTAGAAACAATAAAAATAAGAAATCTCTAACGATTGGTTTAAATATATTTAAAAAATAAATCCCAACTTTTAGATATAACATTGGCAACTAAAGACATCTTATACTTGTTAAGAGTACTAACGTGTTTTAATTTGATTTTGCAAACTCATTTTCATCTAATACAATAATAATTATTGAGAGAAAAAAGTATTAGAAATAAATATATGTGCCTAAGTTCCCATAACCATACAATCAATGTAGTTTTATAATAAATTATTCGTTATGATATTTACTTTGTGTAATATAATAATTATTTTGATAAAATCCTTAGTTATAATTACAAGACACTTGTTTCTTATTATCTTAATGTTTATTACGATAATAAATCTTAAATTATAATAAAGAATTTTACCAAAACAATTGTTATATTAAATAATATATTTAACATCTTATAAATTTGATTTATAGTAGAAATATGTACAAACTTAGAGAATAGTCTAAGAGTACAAGTGGTATCAATTACATAACATCTGAATATTTTATTGTTAAAATGAAAAATTCATATTAATTGAAAAACTAGTTATTCAAATTTATTTTTTATAAAACCATCATCTCTCTATAATAAAATTCCCTTTTTCTCCTCTATCTTATCTTTAGAAATTTTGTCCAGTAGAGCAACAGTGTCTCATCAGATTCTTGAAGAGAGTAAGTTTATTTTCTGCTTATTTTCTTTGAATCAGTTTTCTAGTGTTCTTAGCTACTCTACCAAACTATCATGCATGTGACCTCTAATACATTATAATGTGTCTTTGTTAGTTCATGATCATAGTGATATAGTTTGATCACTGATCATAGCTCTATAGTGCAGGTTAGAAGATCTTGTGTGAACTCTAAGCTTGGAAGCTCTTTTAATGAGTGTCCTGCTTAGGCCAGGTAAGGAAAGCTAGTTACATGCTTTATAGGAATTAGCTATCTTCAAATAGAACCTAGGATAGAAGACTTGAATGTATAAATCTTTGATCATCAATATTCAAGTTTTTATTACAGGTCTAAATTGGTCCTTCAGTAATGGATGAGTTTGATTGTTTGATTTGTGTGATTAATGGATGTAATTGAGTAATAGAATAATAATTGAATATGGTATTGTAATATCTATAAATTGATTTTGATTGAGGTAAGATTTAATATAGCTTGTGATGATGATGTAAGTGTGGATGGATTTTTGAACTAAATTTATTGGCTTAAATTGATTTTAAATGTAACTTAAAGGAATTGGCATCCTATATTTAGATATCTTATAGTATGTTAATTTATTTTCTATAATAAGTTAGTAGAATGAAATTGATTCCCTTAAATGAGTTGAACCTGTTTGAATGATTAGCTTGAAAGAAAGTCTTAATATATTTGAGATTGAGATTGAAAAATGAATGAATGAGTAGAGATATATGATATTGTTAAAATATTCATTAAGGTGGTCAAGATTAAAGAATAATATTTTCACGAAAAAAATATCCTGTGTCTAAGTCAATTAGGATGTGCATTGTCTAAGAATTTGATCAATAATGATTGATATCCTAACTCTACTAGTAATAAGAATCAAATAGATGAACATTATTACGTGGTGAGAGTCAAATAAGGTCTGAACTAGATGACTACAACTACAAATATAGCAAGTAAGAAAAGTCTAAAGGAGATTAACCTTGTCATACAAGATTATTGATTCATTGATTGGGAACTATGTGGATTCACAGTTTGGAGTTGTATGACAGGTGTATATCTCGGGGTCTATTCAGTGAACGAGTCTTCTGGATATAGAATTGAGTCTGTCTATATTATTTGAGGTCATGAGTTCATATTTTTAGATAAGTTAGATGATTGATGATTGAATGGATGGTTGTGTGTTAAATGTTATTTATGTGTGATCAATTTATATTATATGAGAAATTTTTTAATTGTTAACTTACCCTTTTTTCTTGTGTTTGTATGTTTTTTTATATGTGATGATCAGATAATATTGCAAATGAGCCAGAGCCTGCTGTAGATTTTCTTTAAATTTTGAGAAACTCTTCATTATGTAAATAGATTTTGTTTTAAAATTTCTATAAAGAAAAATCTATTTTGATATAAATTCTTATTGGATAGATTGTAATATATATATATATATATATATATATATATATATATATATATATGCCTGTTAAATCACTTGTTATAATAAAATAATGTTAAATTGATATATTACGATATAAATATAATAAAGTAGAAATATATGTTAAACTATAATTAATTACATAGGACACATATATTTATTTTTAACAATCTTCAACGTGTATTATAGTTAATTAGTCATGTACCTCATTTTTATTTTTCACTTATGCTTATCAAACTCCTTTTATGTCAATTGTTTTTTTTGAATGAATTTGTTACATTCTTGTTTCCATTTACCTTTTTCCAAAATATATCTTGACAAAACATATTTATAGACTTTGGTGTGTTATTGATTTTTTTTGCTTGAGTGATAATTCCCTTATTATTACCTACAAATTGAAATGAGTCTTTTATTTAATAAAATACACTTATTTGGGAAATCAACTTTTTTCTCAAAACTATTTCCTTAACAATCTCATCTGTTGCCATATTCTGATGTTCCAATTTCTTCAAACATGGTTTGACACCATTTAAATTGGACAACTTGATGATAAAACTAAGGTTCATAGAGTAAAGAGATTTAATAAATAAAATCATTATAACTTGGTGTAAGGTGGTTATATGAGAAAAAAATCAGTAATAGAGTAAGGTTAGCTGTGTTACTAATAGAGAATTGGTTCAAACAAACATAATTTTTTATATTTTATCTATTTAAAGGTTGAATGATGGATTCGATAATAGATTTTACCATAAAAGATTATCAAAGTTAAGAATTGATAATACAGGTAAGATAAATTGAGTGTTAGATTGGTTAATCATTAGTGAGAAAGGATCACAATTCACAACATGTAGTATATTACATGACAATATTATTTTATTTTTTAGGAATCAAAAGTTTAGTTAATAAAACATAAAAAGGAAAAATTGACTCAAAATGTCACATCTTTTAAAATATAAAGTTTATAGTGTCCAAATTAGAAAGTTTATATTTTTTATATTCATGAACATATCTAACAAAAGCTGACCTATCAAAAACCCATAACATTTTTTATAACTTTGTCTTTATGTAAAAAAATGTGATAAGAAGATTTATTCTTAAGTTTAAAATTTAGTTTTATTAATTATTTTAGATATTCAAATAATACTCGATATAATTTTTAAATATTATCTCGGTCTAATCTTATCTGAACATATCTTAGCTTACACATTATCTTAACATTATATTTCGATCTCACAATAATGTAATGGGATTAAGTTTCAACCTTGTAAATGACAATCATGATTTTTTCTCACATTCTTCTTAAACTTCAAAATTTAAGTTTATAGCTCAAATTATTTCTTTAAACTTTTTGCTTTTTTATATCCTTTAGAATGAATATTTTTCTTTCAAATTTTTATTATGCTAAACATAGAGAATAAAAAAGTGTTTAGCAGCACGTGTCGGGAATGCGGTGCGCGTCTACGATCATAAAGTGGAGCGACGAGAAGATATTAGATGTCCCTCCGATCGTTTTTCTGAGGCCCTGAAACCAAACCAACTCTGATACTGCAATGGTTCACTGTGACGGAAGACCGAAAGCGAAGCGTAAGCCTTCTCTGCTCAATAATTAGGGTTTCAGCATTATTAAACAACCCCCTTTTCCCACCCAAAAGAGAAAGCCTTGGTTTAGATGAGTTGGTCTGAACAATGGGTTCTGATTCCAATTTGGGAGGGTCACCCTCAACATCCTCGCCCAGTGCCAAGCGCACCAGAGATCCCGAAGAGGAAGTTTACCTCGACAATCTTCGCTCCCACAAACGTTACCTAAGCGAGGTTACGTACATCATTTTTCTAATTTCCCCCTTTTGTCGTTTTATTATTACTTCATTTATTTTAATGTTTTTACACTAACCTACTTTCTTAATTGTTTTTTGTTTGTCGTTTGTTTTTCACTAAGTTAGACTTTTTAATCATTTTGCAGTTATATTTGTGAAATGCCCAGCCATGGCGCATTCATCTCATGCCGTTTCTAACTGTATTTTTTTAATACATGTTTATGAATTTTGATTTAATTTATGAATAATTGGATTGTTTTAAGTATTGCTTAGAATTGAGAGACTTGTCTTCAGCGTCTTTTTTGTAAATTACGTATTACTTGTTTTGTATGACAAAACACAACATCAAAAGGTGCATTTTTGTTATAGATCTTTGTTTGGGTTGATACCGTGCGGTTTTAATATTTTATTTTCTTGCTTGTTTTTTGTTGCAGTCAAATGAAATTATGATTAAAGTGGAGTAACTTACATTTCTTGTTTATGTGCCCAGATAATGGCATCCAGTCTCAATGGATTGACAGTTGGGGATTCACTTCCTGATAATCTCATGGAATCTCCGGCAAGATCTGAAAGCATGTTCTCTTTCAGGTAACGTCATAACTACTTTTCTGTGTAAGAATTATTCACTCTTTTGGGGTTTTATGAATAGCTATTTCTATGGTTGAGGTTTATTTTGATGCATTTCAGCCGTAACAGTTGGATATTAATAGAACTTGTGTAATGTAGGAGTAATTTTCTAATTGCTCAGGATATGAGTTATTGTCAGTTGCTTATTACATTTAGTATATAGGTAGTGTAGGCTGGCTTTTGAAATCTTGAGTAAATTATACTATTTTCATCTTCCTTATTACTTTTGTGGTTTTTCTCTCCATTATATGTTAGAGTTCGGTTAAATTTCTTAAAGTCATCATTTAGCCATTGATAGATACAGCAGATAGCACTGTTGGTACAGATCTTGATGTGCATTAAGTGTTGAGATGGAGGATTCCTTTGGTTTTCCAGAATAATACAGGAATAGGATTACTAAAATTTCGTCATTTTGGTCTTCTTGCAAACAAGTCCAAAACCTGAAATGGGTACAAGGCCCCTTGTGTCTAGTCAAATTGTCATTTGGACACTGACACATTCATTTATCATTTTCCCTCATGCAAACCTATTATATCTAGTTTGGTAATATTACTCTCTTAACTTGGTGCTCTTAAACATAACCTTTGTAGACCATAGAATTTTTGTCATTTTCATGGTCGACCGCACCCCCTCACTACTTTGCCTCATATCTACCCTTATGTGGGCTATTTGATGTGTACTTTGGAGTAATAATGGGTAGGTTAGGGACTAGAAATCACAACCAGATACTTTCTAGTCATTGGACAAAAGTTGATGCACCATTCAGATGTATATGTGATTATTTCCCCCCCATATCTCTTAATCCTGATGAATAGGCAACTCACGTGACTCAACTATGTGGATATTTGGTTCAAAATAATAAAAAACTACGAATAAATCATGGAATCATGCATGGCTATTTTTATTGTGGTGGGGGAGACAAAGATTGAACTAGCAAGTAGCTCTAGTTTGCAGAGTATTGACTAGATTTCTTTGGTAGATTTCCAGCAGGATAACTGTGAAGTGGCTCTGGTCCGTAGACATGTTACTTGATTTCTCTTGCAGTATATATCCTTAAACATTTCCCTGTCTTTATATGATTCAAAATCTACTGAAAATATTTTCGAACGTATACGTACACGCCCTTAAAATGATCATGTATGATTAAAATTGAATAATTGGTACATATTATGTATAAGATCATACGTGTTTCCCGTACGGTGTGTATCTTAGTTTATGGTTATATTCAAATCTTATAATAAACGTGACTGTAGACGGCTCTATAAAGTTCTTATGAAAAGCCTGCACTTAGATCATTCATAGTCAATTAGTTATACATGGTTTATTATCATAAATGCATTATTTAACATATTCAACATGTCTAGCGCACATAAAATTTCATCTTATCATATTTATCAAATGTTGAAAATACAAGCAGATTAAGCAAACTAGAAAATAATCGAAATTTATATGGGGGAACTAGGAAAGCAATATAAGTATATGAATGGTGTAGTTCAGAGAGATTAACAATAAGGACCTAAAAAAGAGTTGTTTTGGTTTTTTATTTGATTTTTTTCCTTGATTAGTTTGATGGTTTGAAAATTGAAACAGCTTAATTTTGGACATCTTTGACACAAAAATTGAATTACACGTAATCTGTTAGAATTAATTATTTTATTACCCAATGACGAAGAACGTTTACGGTAATTTCTTTTGTTGAACTTATTTTCAGAGATGATATATCTTTACAATATTCTCCTATGTCAGAAGATTCAGATGACTTGAGGTTTTGTGAGACTCCTGTGCACAGTTGCTCATCCCAGCTCGACAGTCTTCCCAGTAGTCCAGTCTCTTCTCCACACAGGTACCAAAAACCGCAGAATGTATTCTCTTCGGCACCTTCCTCAAGTTCAAATGCTTCTCATGTCTCCACCGTTTCCACTGCTACTTGCCCCCAGCCTCGTCAGCGAGGGTCAGATTCTGAAGGTCGCTTCCCATCATCTCCAAGTGATATATGCCACTCAGCTGACTTGAGAAGAGCTGCACTTCTAAGATCTGTGCAGATGAGAACACAACCATCCTCTGCATCTTTGGACCTGCCTTTTGGTTCTAATCAAGACCCTGCTCCTAACATAGATCCCGAGGAAAGATCATGCTCGTATATGAAATCTCTAGTTGATGAGAGAGATTACTGAGGAATAGGGAGTTGTGTTAAGTCGCATTGCAGAGTCAATGGGTGTCCGAATGTTAATTTTGCCACATTGGAGGATGTCAATCCAGCGTCTCCAATGCGGAATGGTCGTTTGTGTTAAGCTTTGGCCGAAAAGTGTTGGTTTTTATCTTATGGGATTTTGCTAACCCAATCCTATGCCCAGCTCTATGTAGTAAATAGTTGTATGGCTTAATTTTACCTTTTTTATATCGATTTCGTTGGTTTATTTTAATATATTGAGGATTGTTTATGGGAAAAATTGACCGCAATAATCGATTAGAGAATTGACATGCTATAAGCGTGATATAGATAACTAAATAAGGTCAAGGTAAAAGACAAAAGTAGTCCCCCAAAATTTTAAATCGCGCAGGTATGATACGATGTGGGAAGAATGGTAATCTTTCACCCCCAGACAAAATATGGTCGATAATACAGACTCAAATTAAGCACTACAAGTTTCCACGTTGAATATCTCCCAGCAATGTCGATATCAAAGTCTCACCAGAAGGAGTCGCGGTGGATCACAGGATTCCGAGAAAGATGGTTAATTGCACCATTGAGTCAAGCATACGTAGACAGGATATTTTTCTTTAGAGTTAACTCGTCGGCCTTTGCAGGGCTAACAGACTGCATCAATCAATCCATACAAAACAATTATTTCGAGAAAACAAGGTAACTATCAAGGAAGACTTGTTTGAACAATATAACATGTCTGGATTAGTTTCACAATGAGAAAAAATTAATAGTGTTTGGACTAGCTTTACAGCGAGAAAAAAATGAACTATTTTTTACTGTGAAGTTGAAGCATCAAATAGTGATTCCACTTTATCAAGTATTATCGAAGAGGAATACTACTATTACCTTGTCAAGAATGCGCTGTAGGCGCTGGATTTCGTTTTTAGCATAATCGGAACCTTTTCCCAAGTAATTCTTGGCAGCTTTCAAGTAAATCTTCCCGTAACTGAACATAAAAAAGTTAATTAGATTATTGCATCTAGTTTTCTTATTTTGAGCAAATATTACAGAATATATGCAACACAGTAATATTCTAGAGCATGATGTTTTCTAGAATCTATGCAACACAGTAATACGAATTAAGCTATTTCAAGTGACAATTAAAATCGTATGCCACTTAAAAATATTCTAGAGGATGATGTTTTTCTAGAATATTTACCTTGAGGTTGAACCCTGAAGCTTCTCAACTTCTTCTTCCATTCGGGTAAACACGGATTTCTTCTCTTCATCACTGGCAGCTACAAACTCCTTCACCAAGACATCCAAGCTTTCTACTATACCAGCCTACACAGAAATACCAAACGCAACGAGTTTAACTTCCATATCCCTCACCTAAAGATAAAATTTGAATTCACTTACTTTGGAAGTAAGTTGTCCTTTTCCATCTCGACTTGTTCCAGATTTCTCATTGATAAAAGCCACAAAGTCATCCAAGTCTCTTCCACCTCCGTAATCTTCACCAGCTTTGTTGCTCTTTGGGAAGAACTTCAAGGTAGGAAATCCACTCACATCGTACCTGCATACATATTAGTCCAGCAAACTTCAATTATTCATGTATTAGTCTTCAACCTTTACTGTTTGCTTAATTTTTTTGTTTTCGTAACCACTGTAATCACATCAGTCATGTATCCACCTCATTAGCAGCATTAGCACATCTATTTGTTTCAGCTCCTATATTATTTTTTCTTGCTATATCGAGCCCCTATCCGAATTACACAGAAATTTATTCGCTAAACAGGTAACGATTCATATCATCACATTAGAACAGGAAAAAGAAAGCAACTACTAACGACCACTATGACACAAGCACAACAGTCTAAGATCTCTAAAAGTAAGTTCACTTCTACTTGCCTTCGCCACTAAAGTTTGATTTGTCAGAACAAACACAACTTAGCAAACTAGATCAGATAAATAAAACTCACTTTTCAGCCAGATCCCTATATTTATCAGCATCCAGATTTGCAATGACTACATTTTCCTCCAATTTAAATGCTGTGGCAACTTTCTCGTAGGTCTGAAGGTAAAAAGAGCATAGTCAGGTTTCACATTATTGGCTTTAGAGAAATTAAAGGCCCCAAACCTTAAATTGGTAACACGAAATTCTCAAAGATATACTTACGGGAGCAAGACTTTTGCAATGTCCACACCTAGCAGAATCGTAAAATGTATTAGATCTAGCAGTATGAGAGTTTTCAAATAAAGCATGAGTTAATGATAAAAATAGAAACAAAAGAAAATTATTGCTGAGTACCATGGTGCATAAAACTCAACCAATACATCTTTGGTTTCATCCAAGACAACCTCATTAAAATTTTCAGGTGTTAGGACCACTACATTGGAAGGAGCTGTAGCAATCTTCACATTTGTTCCTGTAAGCATATTTTCTGGTTAGGAACCCATATAAATTGCAAGGCAAAAGCACACAGAAGACACAGGGAAAACTTAATACTGATGATTTCTATCTCCAACATCACCATAAAAGCTAAAAAATCTAGGGAAAGTGTGTACATTAATATTCTTCTAAGATATGAATGAAACCTAAAAGTTAGTGAGTTTGCAAGTCTGTCCTACATAAAAATACTTTTCTTGTTTTCAAAAGCTGGTGTAAGATGTCTAACTCCTGATATGTCCATATACTACATTTCCTAAGAAGTTACACAGACATCTGAATATCACAATGCCTTTGCCTTTAAAGATATTATAGCACAAGGTTTCAAAAACCTTACCTGCTTCTGTATTTACATACTCAGCAAGTGATTCAGCAGTGCGTGGCCCTTCATACCTGAGGTAATTTTCCAAAATCAAGTATTGAAGGCAAAAGTTATGATAGACGACAAAAGGAAAGATAAATAACCATGAAATGAGACTAAAATCATTTAAATGCTATATTCCAATAGCCAAGATCTCCTCACTTTTTGGGTTCAAGAGATCCTTTTGGAAACCACTGAATTGTTGGGTACCCAGAGACTCCATATTTGCTGCACAAACTCTTGTGCTCATCACAGTCAACCTACAGTACATTAAGAAGAAAGCTAGTGTCAACTTAATGAGTAGTGAAATTACTGAATTGTCGTTGAGAAAGGGAAAACAATAAAAACATACGAGCGCAATGCCACATTCTATGGGTGTTCCTACCCCTCCTACATAGAGTTGTCCTGGAGGATTGGGTGAACTAATCTTTGATTATATAACTATACATGAATGGTTAAGAATGTGTTACTGAAATCTAATCTTGACTATCCATTTTGATAGTGTGTGTGTGTGTGTATAGAGAGAGAGAGAGTAAAGAAGGAGATGCCATTTGCTAAGAAGAAAACTAAGAGTTCAAGAAAGGAGAAAAAACAATTCGAGTAATTATATAGTAAATATTAAAGTTGTAGCTTAGACTTCTTCGATAAGAGTACATAAAATGAACATGATCCACACCACACTAAGAGAGAGTCTATCAATAAAATACAATACACAGACAATCATAAATAGACAAAATGCCTGAAGATTAGAAAATACCACAGAAGAAATTAAATAAACAGAAAAAATGCAAACAATATTCAAAGTTTTCAAAGAAACACCACGGTGCTGACCTTCCCAATTACAACAGATTTGGCTTTCTTGAAGCTGCTTCCAAGCTTTTCATATTCTGGAGCTAGCTTTTTGCAGTGTCCACACCTAAAATGACAAAAGAGGGAGAGATCTAATTCAGAACGAAATTAGTGTACAACATAACATAAGGATTACTCAGTAATTAATAGAGTGAATAGGTTATTCTCACGAAGTTTTAAACATAGAATGATTGATCAAGACCTTTTGTTTCAGAGTTTTGGACAGGGTTCCTACTCATTAAGTTTTTGATGAGCATATGTCGTTTGGGAGCATTGATGTTTAACCTGTTTTCAAGGATAGTAATTAGCTGTTTTCCCCATTTCTTTTAGCCCCCCTACCCGCTTTTAGGATGATACCATCTCCTCTTCCCTGTATATGTCTTTTTTTAATTAAATTAAATAGCTTCTATTTAACCCAAAAAGATCACATTGAGACACATAATCTTTATCGTAAACTATGAATTCAGTGATTAGCTATCAGCTAATTTATGTACACCAAACCAAGGTACACAAACTTAAGGTTTAACACTATAACATTCCTATAACCTTGATACTTTTGTTTACAACTTCTACAAGTGTCCATTTAGCACATGGGACAAGGCAAAAACTGACACCCAGAATTAGAACTTTAATCTTAAAAAGTCATCTTAGAAACGGAATCGTGATTCAAAGAACAATTTCATGAAATTCTGACACATCTAAAATTAAACCTTCACAATTTCTAATCCTTAACCTTTGAATCACAACTCATAATTTCACTCCTTCATTTTTGTCGCTCCCTGATGCCATTCCCGTCACCTCCACCTGCACCATTGTTGCTACTGCCATTCTCACACCTCATCGCCACAGCCACCATACACCACCACTACCATCATGGTCGGACCTTTTATGTTTTCTCAATCAAAGCCAATATAATCCCCGACCACTGACTACAATGAAACTGGATTCAACTACAATTCTATGATCCAATTTTTTTGCATAGCCCAAACATAAATATTGACCCAGAACCAGTTCCAATTGTGACAAATTTAGAATTGAATTTACAATTTTAAACTACAATTCCAACGTGATGCGGCAAGAGAATCCTAAAAGTTTCCATTGTTCTGTCTTGTGTGTTTCTTTTCCTCTCTCGATGATAAAAGAGTGACAGTTTAATTCTAGTATATTATAGTATGCTTAACTGCAGCATTTAGTCCCTCTTGTATAATTACAGGGAATATTATCCTCCGATTATTTGACCAAAGGAATCAAATACTGTAGTCAACCCATAATAAATTAGCAGAATCTAAATAAAGCACAGTAGTAGTTTTAATTTAATTTATTAATTTCAAAAATAAGTTCACAAACTAAACTGAAGGACAATGCTTCGAATAGAATCTAGAGGAACTAAATTGCATCAAAAATCAAAACTGCGCCGTATTGTATCTTCTACAAATCGTTAACTAACTACAAACCAATAGAAGGTAAAACGACAAGTAGAAAACGCAAAGAACACATGCGATCGGAACGAAGCGAAAAAAGGAAAACACCGGAATCCGTTAACAAAAACCATACCTAATGATTTCAAAACAATCATGGAAGAGCAATAGTTAATAGAACAGTGAGGAAGAGATCGAGAAGATTGTAAATTACCAGGGAGCATAGAACTCAACGAGAGCTCCTTTGTCCTGACCAACTTCCTTCTCGAAGTTTTCTTCCGAGAGCACAACGACGTCGTCTGCAGAGGCCGATAGAAACAGTAGCGCAAACGCGAAAGCTCCCAACGCTATTCTACTGCTCCAGATCTGATACTTCTCCATCTTCTTCTTCTTCTTCTTCTTCTTCTTCTTCTTCGTGGTCTTCTTCCCTCTTCTCGATTTCAGCTCAACTGCTTTGGCACGTGCAGGGTTTTATACGAAACCCTGTTTGAAGCAATATGTGTATCGGTACCGTATCGGTCACGTGGCACCGTTTTATTGCATCCCTTGTAGTTAAAGTCATCGTTGGCCTTTGCGTTTCTCGCGGTGCTACCACATCATTCTACCTTCATAACTATGACGTCTCGTCGTTGACGTGGCAATCTTTGAGAGGAATACGGTGTCAATATTCAGACATCTGAGCCACGTGCGAGAGACACGTCATGCTCGTACTAATATACGTATCTGTACACAGAATGTATTTCGGCGACAATTTCATAAATTTTATGATTTTTTCAGTATTATTTGTGTTCATTTAAATATTTTTATGCCTTTAGTCAATAAAATTATTTTAATTGTTTTTAGAATTATTATTGCGAGTTTTAATAAGTTTGTCATATGTAATAATTTTAAAAATTATACTTTTTCGTGTATTTTAATTACTTGGACTCTTATTTCTATTTAGTGAATTCATAAGAAGTACGTATACGTGGGATATAAAATATTTCATTTATTAATTTCAACGTTCACATTTTATACGTTAAATCTACTTTATGAAAATATTTACTTATATCATTCATTTATTAATGCTCATTTGTTGAAATATTATTAATGTTTTTTCTAGAGTAATATCAATTATCATCTCCTAATTTATATTAGACAGTTACTTCCTATATGACACAAAATGCTTCATTTATTTAACAAATTTTTAAAATATCAATAATGTCTTTATTATTTTATATATTAAATAATATTTTTTTTATATTTATATAAATATCTTTTTTATATTTTATTTTTTAACAATAATAAAAATAATGTTGGATGTTGTTAAGATATTTATAATTTAATATGATTAATTTTAAAAATTCCGTTTAACATATTATTTTTAAATATTTAGTTTCTTGATAATTAATTTAATGTTAATATAGATATTTTTTAATATTTATTAGATTTGTTTATTATTTATCAAAAAAATTTGTTTGAAAGAAAAAAATTAACAACTTTTTATTTAATTACACTTAAGTGTGTATGTGATTCAATATGAAAGAGAAAAATAATATTTAATAAATAAATTTTAAAATGAAAAGATTGTTGACATTTAAATATTTATTAAATGTAGAAAGTAATATATAATGTGACATAAATATGTGTTACTAATTTAGACATTTGATGAACTTGTATTTTTATCTCTTTAATTTGAACTCTGTGATTTTAGTTAGTTATTTCCCATTTTTTATTTGTTGAAGTAAACGAATTGTGGTCTATATATCGATTTTTCCAACTTAAAAACGTAAAATTTTCATTTTTGCTAAAAATCACGCGCTAAATTACTATAAACATTTTTTTACTTATAATATCAAATTTGACTAGAAAACAAGAAAAACGAAACTTTAAAACTTTTAATTTTCAATTCATTTTTACTTCCAAAAATTTTAATTATTTGAATGGAAACAATACTTAGGGAATTTTCACTGCAAAGGAATAGTGACGCAGGGATTAACAATAATGGAGAAAGTTGTAGTCCTATTTTGCATCTGCAGTTGACATTTGAGAACACTTTGGGTAAGAGACATTATTCAAAGTTGATTGCTTCTTTCTGCACTTCCATATCTTCTTCCTGCACGTCCGTCCATGGTAAAATGACAAATCTGTCCGTAGATTAAAAACATTTTAACTCCGTCCATCACTCTCTTATTTGCACCGGTTGCTCTACACTTCCATTTTTGTTCCATTATTCTCTGTTCCTTATCTATTCCTCTCTTCATTCATGTCTAAATAATTTTATTACTGAGGTCCAACCGATTTAGAAAGTGACATTATATACTTTTAACTAAAAAATATATTTTGGTATAGATTTATTATGTTGGTTATTTTAAACAACTGATGTAATAAATGTATTTGTATCTTCATTTAGTTCCTTTGTTGGTAGCCTTCATCTACTTTGTTTTGTTTGACATTTTTGATATATGTGGTTTGTTTGTTTAACTTATTTTTTACATTGATGTTTCAGGTCATTAAAGGTACAATAACAACAATTTTACTTAATGTATGAGCGTGAATGTTTGGTTCCACCTTTACCTTCTTGCCGTTTCTTTTTGTAACAGGTTAACATTTTTGTAAAGTTTATAAAAAATAATTAAAAATTTGCTTTTTGACCTAAATTTTTTAGTAGCACATTCTTTTAGTGTATATTTGATTGTAAAATTCGTACATCGTATACATTTATTATAAATTTTGAGTTTTCAGAATTTAGCTTCAAATGACCATAACTTTTGATAGAGAGCTCGGATTGAGACGTTCAAAAAATGAAAATTGCTTGAGATAGGGTGATAAAGAATGTCTCATTGGGGATTTTGGATCCAAATTTTTTTCAAAATTACATCATTTACTATTACTTTTTTACTTTTTAAATAATTTTAGTTACACACACACACACACACACACACACACAC
>Ga0209700_104474_pt1 | contig 25151 bp, 13 predicted proteins | sample SiratroredBW_FD_187528 | JGI IMG/M metagenome (GOLD analysis project Ga0209700, IMG submission 187528) | Root nodule microbial communities of legume samples collected from California, USA - Siratro red BW (SPAdes) (version 2) | ecosystem: Host-associated > Plants > Roots > Nodule | place: USA...
ATAAAAATATATATATTATATATATATATATATATATATATATATATATATATATATATATACACACTTAAACATATTATATAAAATTTTAAATATATATATTATAAATTATAAACCCATTTCTTTTACGAAGTATTTACCAGTATTTAATGAAAAATCATTAAGATACTTCGTAAATGTATAATCTGTAATTATTAGTCGATTAATGGTAGTAGTTAGCAACTTAATAAAAAATAAAAGTTTTAATGTAAAACTAAAATGTCAATTTAATGGTAAAACACCATTAATTTATAAATATAGGAAATATTAAAGTGATTTTTTAAACACACTCTAAGTAATGTTAAAATAAAACACGCACTATAAGTAGATTCTTTTTATGACGAATAAAAATTTAGGAAGGTGAAAATTAAAGTACTTTATTTCTTGTAATGTCAACAGAAACAAATAGCAAATATTTCTCATGAAACAATTTATGTAAGTATCTCGTAATACTAAATTGTCGAATGCGATATTTTAGTATATATGTACATACACAATTGAGATCTCAATCACTCATCAATATCTATTAAAAAAAATAAAATATAACCTTTTAAATCCTTTCGAAATTGATATTGACACTTCATTTGCTTACGTACTAATTGCAATCGTAACAAACTTTTATAAAATAAGATAATTATATATAAATTAATCTTATAAACAATATACGTGTATATGAATATAATCAAATCATATTCTATTATTTAAGCTATTACTTAATCAACATAAAAATCTATTTATCAAATGAATATACAATAATATATTTCAAAATATTTATATTAAGTATGGTTATACTACATACTAAGTATTTGACCTATTTTAAGAACTTCAAGTTAGTAATATACCACAAAAAATTATTTAGCAACACAAAAATATTTTAAAACTCACTTAAAAATTATTCTATAAATTTAAACATTATTAATAAGTTTAAATCATTTTACATTACACCAATACTTAAAAATTCATAATATTAGTTCAAATTTAGTTATCTTAAATCCAAAAATCATATAATATAACCATAACAAGCACTATACATACAAACATTTTTTCGTATTCATATAATATACAAAATTTTAACTCGATCAATTTCAATTCCAATTATCAATTTCAAAACATATCAACTTGTCTAAATCAATTCAAATGAATATATATATATATATATATATAAACATTTTCTCTTACTTTAAATTTGTGCTCGTCTAAAAAATATCTAAAGATCAAATAAAGTTAGAAAAATTCTAACTTGCTCAAAGAATTTTGATTCATAAATTAAATATATTATTACTAAAATAAATTAATATATTAAACTTAGATATTATATATAGGTACACAACTTTATACATGTAAGCCAAACTAGAAAATAGAAAACTTGATATTTTACAAAAAAGAAAAATTTTACAATTTCGCGATTGTAATGTAAATATTTTTATACTATTATAATTAATACAAGTAATTATGTAGGATAAATTTATTGATTATTTATAAAAATTTAAGTTAACAGTAACACTAGATAAAAATCAAATCTGAGAAACAATTAATTCTAAATTTTAGATATCAAGATCCATCCACCATTAAAGAATGTATTGCTACTTTTTTTATATACTTTTATCAGTATTCCTAAGTTATATTTACATTTTCCTCCAACTCCAAGAATAATCATGAGATATTATAGGTTCCAGTAACTTCTCTCTCTCTCTCTCTCTCTCTCTCTCTCTCTCTATATATATATATATATATATATATATATATATATATATATATATATATGAGGTTAAATTGGAGGACCCATGCACTTAACTAAAGTTTTGGCTTTATTCTTCCTATTAGAAGATTATAAGAGGTTAATGATTTAGCAGGATCTTATCAGCACAAGCTACTTCCACATTATGTTATCTTACAAACTTTGCAAAACATTGAAAAGTAAGCTGCAGAACAATTTTATGTCCATATATTTTTCTCAATTATTATTTAAGTGATATTTTATATTTCTACAAATTTTGTGACTTGCTTGCTACTTTGCAAAAGGGAAAGAAAAAAGTCAACGCGTTGTTTGATTTATTACAGCCTGATGACTTTGACTGCAATTTAAAGAAAACACAAAAGAAACTTGTCTAGCTGATCACCATTTTTTATTTTCACAAGCCATTATTGTATTGGCAATTCTGTAGTCTAAACCCACAATTTTTTTTTCAGCTGCCATTATAAATTAAAGCATGTGAATGAGAAAAAAAATGTATTATACTGTAAAGATTTTTTTATATTATAATAATATTTATATAAATTGATTTTTTTTTATAATAAACACTCTAAAAATTACACTAACATTAGTTTTTATATGATTTTTTCAAAAAAGCTTATTTTTTTAAATCATTAACATTAATATTTATTAAACTCTAAAAATTTCTGAATGGTTCGTTGCATGCTTATGTATAAAAGCTAGCTTCTGCTTTTAGGGATGAATGTATATACACAGCCTTACCATGAATGCTTGTACCTTTTAGGTTCTTTCAGTTGAAGCAAAATTGAAGACTTTGGGTCATTTTTGTTGTCAATATATATATTCTCAAAAAAAGCATCCAAATATAAAATCATTTACTCTGTTGAAAACATGAAAGAGAAAAGTATTATTATATATATTGAAATTAAATATCACAATACAAACACGTAAAGGAGTCGTTTTGAATTATTGGTTAAAAGGTTTCTTGGTTTCGTATATTTCTCAACGCTACCGAATATGTTAACTAAAAACAGTTTTTTTTTTTTCCTTCTTCAAACAGGTGTGCATTCAGAAACGTTATTTGACATTGTAGCGTTTAAAGAAAAATACTTATCCAAACTAGTGCAACTGAAGTTAAAAGTTAAATTAAATAGTGTAATGGTTATAATAATAGTTGGGAATAAACATATCCAGAAAAGTACTTATTAAATGTGATTTATTTCCAGTTACAACTTATAATAGTTATACACAAATCTATCCTTAGAATAAAGGCTTTTAATAACTGCATTAATTTATTCATAGTGGAACACGGAAATGGTTTTTTGTGTTACGTAGAATATTTCAAATAAAAAGGTATATTTAAGTAAACTTGAAAACAATTTGAAATAAAATGGTTTTGCATTTGTGAAAAGATCAAACCGAGAAAAAAAAACTAAAACATCTACTTTAGGAAAATGCTGGTTTGGCAAATAAACTAATCATTTATGGTTACAAAAAATAAAATATATTTATATTTTTCTAAAATTTTACAACTTGTTTTTCTATTCTTCAAAAATACATTATTTTTTATTTTACAAGTGTTATCCAACTATTTAGAAAATTAAACAGAGTGTACTTTAAAATTAGAAAGAAACAAAATTATATAAAGAAGCATATTTTACATTTAAAAGATATTAAATTAAAGTTAAATGCATGATGATGACTTCTTAATTTCCTAGTATATTTCCCTAACTTTAACTTGATTAATGTCATGTGAATAGAGACAGAGAAAAAAAAAAGAGTTAAAAGGAAGCAAATGAAATATGAGGAAACCGCGAAAGCCGTAGCCACCGACGCTTTTACCAAACAAGGCCTAAGGTTCCTTGAGAAACCGAAAAGGAAGTCCAGTTAATTATTTATTAATTAATTATAATAATGAGAAAAGAAACAAAAAAAGCGTGCGTGGTTATAGCAACGTAAGGTTGGCGCGTATATAAACAAGGACGATGACGAGCGGTGACCAACGCCATCGTAACAGCTCACGTACTGAACCTTTGGGTTTTTATTCGAGACCCACTCTGACTCGCCGGGTTGACTCGTTCGAGTTTGGGGGTTTCTGATTCGCCCGCAGACGGATCTCAGTTTCCCCTCAGGTCAATTCTGTTCTCTTTGTCTTTCGTTTTTTTATTTTATTTTATTTATATATTTATCACTTTCCGCTTTCTGCATGAATTGAGGTGAATGTTTTATCTGGCAATGTAATTTGCGTTTGTTCTGATTCCGAATTGATGGTTCCTTTTTCGAATTCGTGTTTACTCTGTTTTGTTGTTTCATCACGCGGTGTTTGTGTAATTGCATTGTGCTTTAGTCTCGGCTTGTGTTAAAATTGATGAAAACAATTGTGTACGTATCAGATCTGGTGCTGGTGTTAAGTATTCGGTAATTTGAACTCTCTTTTCATTGTGCCTTTCCTGCTTTGCTTCAATTTATGCTTTTGTGAAGTATGGTATGAAAAATATTAAAAATATAATACTACTGAAATTTCTTATTCCTTGCATGACATAGGAGTAAATTGTATAGGGTTCTTTCTTATATGCTATGCTAAATCGGGCTAGTCTCATTAGGCTTGGGTTCAATAGATCTAGAAGATCCATATTGTGCATGTTTATTTGTAAAAGCTAGCTTCTATGGCATATTTGTTTCACTCGTGTCGAATTAATGCAATGCACTTTACATTTAGGGATTCTTATGTGGAGATCTTTTTATCATTGATAGTTATGCTGGAAATCTTCTTAATTTGAAATAAGGAAAACAGTCTCATCCTGAAATTATCAGCAAATTGCAAATGTTTACCGTGTGCTTCAATTCTTATAGATAGCACAGTTTATAGATAACCCTTGTGCTAGATTAAACCGTTTTTTGTCCTTCTCATTAAAAGCCAGTACCATTGTTAAGCTTTTTTTGACAAACTGTTTTTTTTCTTTTTTTTGTCATTCCAGTTACCATCTTTAGCTGCATTCGTCTCACGCTCCTTTGATTACTTGTCACATCAGGTGCAAATTCTTTGCCAGCTGTTTAATTTTTACAAGCATCCGTAAAGAGTTCTATGCAACTACCTTCCTGGCGTGCATATTTATAATAGAGCAGAGTGAAAATTGTTTTTCCCATCTGGGTCTGTGTTCTCTGTTATTCGCTTTTGATCTGCTTCTAAATTTATAATTTACTGGAAAAAAAAAGGGCATAACATCACAATGAAGGCACTGATTTTGGTTGGAGGGTTTGGAACAAGGTTGAGGCCATTGACACTCAGTGTTCCCAAGCCTCTTGTTGATTTTGCCAACAAGCCCATGATTCTGCATCAGGTAAAGCATTTTGAAGTCTTTTTTCTTGAAGTCAAGTACGTACCCTTCATGAATAAATTAGGGATAGGCTTTGTCCTTTGATCTATTGACTCTTACATTGATGAATTGTTCATACCATATTATTTTATCCAACAAATCACCATGAATCTAGCTGAATTATGTCAAACTATGTCTTTTTTTTTTTAGTTTTATGACACTTATGATAAGAGAAAAACACCTCTGTTTGACATTCAAATCAGAATCTTGGTATAAAAAATAGAAAAGATAATTGATTTTTTATTTATCAATTTTACTGTGTCAACGTATATAGACTCTAAATTTTAAAAGTTTTGATTGCTCTCAGTAGCTGTTCCCCACATCAATAATCTGTTTTTTGGTAGTTAGTGTGGCTGTTTACACTATTTGTTGATTGTATCTTCTTCCACCTTTACTCAATAATCAAAATTGTTCTTGCCTTCTTGCTTGAGTAGGTATATTGAATTTCGTTAATATTTATTGCCTTTTCTCCTTGTGTTTGGTCTTCTTACCATCTTATATCTGTCTTTGTATGCACTGGTGCATACTTGTATGTGTGTATCCTTTTTGTATATTTCTCTTAATACTCTTAGTATACCACCCTACTAATTTATCTTTTAACTATACTTGTTTTGCAGATAGAGGCTCTCAAGGCCATTGGAGTCGATGAAGTGGTACTAGCTATCAATTACCAGCCAGAGGTAAGGATTTCATATCTCCTCACCACACTACGCTTTTTTCTTAATGAGGTTAATGTAAATAAAGCTTTAGTTGACATTGCAAAAACTTCCTCTTGCAGGTTATGTTGAATTTCTTGAAGGAATTTGAGGCAAAACTTGGCATCAAAATCACTTGTTCTCAAGAAACTGAACCACTGGGTACTGCAGGCCCCTTGGCTCTTGCGAGGGATAAGCTGGTAGATGACTCTGGAGAGCCATTTTTTGTTCTCAACAGTGATGTCATCAGTGAGTATCCACTTAAAGAAATGATTGCATTCCACAAAGCCCATGGAGGGGAGGCTTCGATAATGGTGACAAAGGTAACTAAGTTGAGACAATTTATATATATATATATATATATATATATATATATATATATATATATATATATATATATATATATATGTATGTATGTATGTATGTATATATATGGTACATATTTGAGCTTTCAATATCTTATTTTTAGGTTGATGAGCCGTCAAAATATGGTGTGGTTGTAATGGACGAGAGTACTGGATGGGTTGAGAAATTTGTAGAGAAACCAAAGTTGTTTGTTGGTAACAAAATCAATGCTGGAATCTACCTATTGAACCCCTCAGTTTTGGATCGAATTGAACTGAGACCCACTTCTATCGAGAAAGAGGTGTTTCCAAATATTGCAGCAGCGAAAAAGCTATATGCAATGGTCCTGCCAGGATTTTGGATGGACATCGGACAACCAAGGGACTATATTTCTGGCCTGACACTTTACCTGGACTCATTGAGGAAAAAATCTCCTTCTAAACTGGCCAGTGGTCCACACATTGTGGGAAATGTCATTGTGCACGAAACTGCCAAGATTGGTGAGGGATGTCTCATTGGACCTGATGTTGCAATCGGTCCTGGCTGTGTCGTTGAGTCAGGTGTCAGGCTTTCACGCTGCACAGTTATGCGAGGAGTTCGGATTAAAAAGCACTCTTGCATATCCAGCAGTATCATTGGATGGCATTCGACCGTAGGGCAATGGGCCCGTGTGGAGAATATGACTATCCTTGGAGAAGATGTCCATGTTTGTGATGAAGTTTACAGCAATGGTGGTGTAGTTTTACCCCACAAGGAGATCAAGTCAAACATTCTGAAGCCAGAGATAGTCATGTGAGGTTGCTGTCTTAAATGAATAGCATGCGATTAGGAAGTTTTAAGTTCTTATTTCTGAAATGTGTTTTTATTCGTTTGATTTGTTTTTCTTTATCCGCATCCCAATCCATTTTTCTCTTTGCTACATATTGTACAAGTCAGTTTCGTTTAGAATGAGTGATGCCATAATTTACAATGTTGAAAGTTGTGTCTTTGTAAAGGGTATAAAGTTGGTCAACTGTTCCTGGATTCTGTAATCTAAAGTGTTACTTTTTTATCCTTTTTTTCCAGGATTTCTTTTTAATTATTTGAGATAAAGTTGGACCTATGTCATGAAATGGAAAGAACATTTGCATATTACGGGCAGCCACCTCCGTGCATTACATATATATATATATATATATATATGTATATATATGTATATATATATATATGTATATATGTATATGTGTGTGTGTTTATTTCTGCTTATGGTGTGTTCTGAGCTGCTTTGTATTCTGGGTGGGATAAAGACAGACCATAAAACTTTGTGCTGCTTCTGTTAAAGGTTAAAAGTTAGAGTTGGTCATAATAAGGGGCCAGCACAGCACCTATTAATGACAAGAATGTAACAAACCTGGCTCAGAATCACAAGATACATTTCCCAAGTGGATCAATGACAATCGATACTCTTTCCAACGCGGATCAATAACATCAACATCACTGCTACCTATGTCGCAGGTGAAAGTAAAAAGTCACATGCTAAAGTTTCTTTTGAAGCTTTACCTAAAATAGTATATATTGTACAGCACTGAAAACCTAAAATAGGTCAAAATTAGCATCAAGAAGGGTATTTGGCGACAATATGCCTAGTAGCCATGTTTCCTAAACGAACAACCTGTTCAAGGAGATAGACATCCCTCAATTTTGTATACGATTATGAAATGTGACCCTAAAATATGCATATTTAGACTTAGGCCACTTCTACCATCTTTAATTAAAATATATTGAGCTTAAATATAAATTAAAAAATAAACTTTTAATTAGTTAGGACAAATAAACCATGCATATGAACACAAAAATATAGATTACTTATCAAAATCCCTATCCGCAATGGATAATGGAAGGAATTCATGTTTTGCTCTTAACCGGAAGTGTCGGCAAAAGTTCTCTAGAAAATAACTAAGCCTTAGGTAAAAGACAAAAGGTAGCAGCTTTCCAGGTAGCGAAAAGGAAGCGTGATGATGTTCAGAAGCAACTCGTGTGTGATGCAGAAAAATAGACCGAAAAGGAAAGCACATTGACTTAGAAAGATTTTGATGCAGTCTTTCAACTGAACCTTGGCATCATTTAATCGCAAACAGAGACGGAGTTTGATGAAAGTGAAGTTTAGGAAAAATTTAGATAAATACTTAGTTCTTCACTTATAAAAAAATGTCTTTTATGTGCTGATAAAAAAAAGTCTTTCATGAGTTTACACATGTTTATAAAGAAGTTACACAAAAGAATTTCTATTAAAAATATATGGTACATATAAATTTATTTTAATTTATGTAAAAGTTTTAATTAATTTTTTAATTCTCTCATATGTGTGTTTGTGAAGAAGTCTTTTTTTGGTACAACAACGAAGTAAGGGTATGTTTGGATGAGAGAGTGGATAGGAAGGAGTGGATTAGAGGAGATCTGAAATGAAAATGTGTAAAAAATTAGTTGTTTAAATTAAAAGAAAAATGAAAAGATTTGAATGGAAAGTTTATAAAAATTTGTTAATGATATGATATATGTAATTGATAAAATAATTTTTTAATAGATGAAATTTTAATTTAAAATTAGAAATAATTAATTTTTTATTTCTGATTAATAAATTATTATTATTTTTCTTGATAAAATTATAAGATTATTAATTATTTAAAAATAAAAATTAAATTAATAATAATAATATTATTATTTTTATTTTATAAATTTATTTTCAATATCATTATAATTTTAATTAATATTTTTTATTAATATTAATATTATTGTTTTAATTATTATTATTAATCATTAATTACATTTATTTTATTATAATATAAATATATATTTTAATAAATTATTAAATTAATTATGTAAAATATAATGTAAAACTTACTTTCTTCGCAAATCTCACCAATTTAGCGAAAAAATCCTGTTTGAAGCTTTTGTTTTCCGTATATATTTTTAATTAATTTTTTATTTCTCAAAACTTCAACTTTCACTTTATTTCTGATAATTACCAAAAGCCTAAATATCCGTATAGAGATCACGCAACATAAAATCTGTTTGTATAAAGCTGGCTTAGATTTGCAAATGTCCTCAAAATTGGGAAACGAGGATCCGAGGATTCAGTCCTTCTCATGTAATCATAACTCCTTATAGAAGATATTGGTTGAGCTAAGCTACGCGTGTTTTTCTCTTTCTTTTCGTATTAAAATATTCAAGCTTCCTGGTCTTAATCAGGTAAAGGATATTCATAGATTTTCTTTGCAGAAATTCTTCAGAAGATCGTTTTGAACATTTACTGCAAGAAATATTACAGCAGCTATACTTAGCCAAAACAATCTCACATCTTTTGCATTTCTCTGTACTCTTAATTGAATTGTAATATTACAGCAGCCTTACTTAGCCAAAACATTAATATTATTGATTTTTGAATAATTATAATTAAGAGGTATGACAATTCACCTTTTAAATATTATAAAATGATTATGCGCATTAATGGTTTTAAGTGGATCTTGAAAAGTGACATTATTTGCATCACTCGTTTACTCGAATAAAGACCAAATTGGTTGCATTGTTATTCTCGTATGGAACTAACAAGAGGAGAATAAAAACCTAACTCAGGAAAATGCTTGATTTTAATCTACTTAATAGAAATTCTCAATATCGAAAAGAGCTTAGTTTGAGTTAGGGAGTGTCTTTATAAACTATATTCTTTTAGAGGTTTTTACTTCTTTTTGACAAAAGATTCCACTTTAATATCAGTCATGTGGTATATCATAAAGCTTCTACATTTTTTACAAAATAATCACATTAGAAAATTGTAATATACAACTTCATAACAACGCCTGCCAATGCAAGCCATTGACTAAGATATTGTTCAATTAGATAAATGGAACGGAGAGAAGAAATTTTACTTCAAAGAAATTCTTTTTTAATTCAAAAGTTCAAAAGAAGGAAAAATAAAAGGATAAAATATCTCTCCTCCAACTTTTGCCCTTATCAATATTGGGATGATATTATTTTCTCTGCCCTCTCTTTTCACTCCAAAAATCTCCATTCCCCTTTGAACCAGAAAATAGCATTTTCCCACTTTTTTGGAGCCAAAGATGAAGTTTTTCTTCATTATTTTCACAACTGTAACAACTGATATCAGTTGAAAGAAATCCTAAACAAAGACCATCAATTTCCTAACGTTGGGGAAAAGCAGCTCCCTTGTACAACATCATGAACAGAAAAATCAGCAGCAGATAGAGTAAACATCTCTCCCCTCTATTGAATTGTACAAACTAGAGAAAATAAAGCACAACGAATTTTTACTAGTAAAAATCAAGAATCAAATAGCAAGGTCTTTGTGGGTGTAGCTAATTGCTTTGTCCGCATCCACTATCTGTCCACTTCCTTTGAGAATCCTGCAAATAAGCAAATGAATGGTTGTAGTATCAGTTACTATCCTTATAAGCCTATTGGTATGTTAGTTATTTGTATGTGGCAAATCTTAATCTATTCACATAAAGCTTTTCTACCTTGTATTGTTCAAATTGAGCATGTCAACTGAATAAAATGGCTAGTTATACACTAAAAGGTTTGTATTGTTTCAATTATAATGAGTAAATGACCATCAAGATCATACCATCTGGTTGTTAACAATCCATCAACTCCTACCGGACCCCGAGCATGAATCCTGCTTGTACTTATTCCCACCTATAAAAAGTCCATGACATGAGAGTTAGGAACTAAATCAACAACCTTAGCATTAGAGATTGATTTTTAAGAGAATGTTTAGAATAACATACCTCTGCCCCTAGACCAAATCGTGCACCATCACAGAATCTCGTACTAGCATTGTGAAAAACAGCAGCACTGCCAATATAGCAAACATTATTTACATAACTGCCATTGTAAATATGCTGAAGGCTCAAGAGGTTGATTGCTTACAAGAACATGGATTTATGTGTTTATTAATGTATAACTTAGTCATAAAAGGCAATTAAATTACAAAACAATGAAATGCTGTAATGTAGAAGATGCGATTAGTAACATAAAAAGACATTATATTTCAAAAATTGCCTGTCAACTTGGCGTAGAAATACATCAGCTACTTCATGATCTTCTGCAACAATGGAATCAGTATGTGCACTGCAACGAAAGAGAAATGTGACAAATTTCAATCCTAGTCCATAGAACTATTATAGATCTAATGTGAAATGAGGCAGAGGGAGATGGATGAAAGGGAAATATGCTTCCAGCACATTATCTACAAATAAAGAGAACCGTGCCTTCCATAAAGATTTATATGATCAATAGCTGCATAAACATCATCCACAACTTCAATTGTGCATGTCAACGAATTGTACTCGAGATGTAACGAACGAGCCATTGGAATATTTAACAAGGGACTTGCCTTCGGTCCTCCGAACAATGTAACACCTACATAAATTTTAAAACATTTTAGTATTCCAGAAACCTTACAAGCTACTCTTAACAGTCCATTTAACTTCAAGAAACTATTCTTCAATTTTGGAAGAGACGTCATAGTCAGATATTCACCAGTCTAATAGAAATGTTAGCCAGAAGCCATACCTTCTGTCCGTAGGTCAACAGTAATATTATTGAGCCAACCTTTCTCTTCTAAGTCCTTGTGAACAAGAAGTGTTTCCTAAAAGTTGAAATTTGAAAAGTAAGAAAAAATAACTGGCAAAAACAAAGGTTAAGCATTCATCGTGTACATAGAATAATAAAATTTACCATGGCATTGCAACCTGCTGGATAATCTATTTTTGCATCCAGTACAATCTTCTTTGCCATCTCCAAATCAGCAGATTTATCAACATAGACATGACAAATTCCATCTGTTTGGCAATAATGTGGCATTATTACAGTAAATTCATTTGACAAAAGGATTTACCATAGTATATCAAGCACTTTGCTTGCATATTGAGCAGAAGGGTCTTACCAGCATGACCCAGAACAGGAATTTTAGTCGAACTCTTGATCTGAGAGACAAGTTTGTTGCTGCCTCTTGGAATCACCAGATCAATTACATCATCCAACTGAAAGAAAAGCAGAATGCTGACTCTAGCTTTTGTTTAAGGAACCAACGATCAAAGTGAGCAAGTTTATAAATCAGAAATTAATGTCTACTTTGTTTTTACCTTAAGTAACTCAGGAATTTCTGCTCTTGATGTCACAAGTCCAATAAGTTTTGCACCGACAGAATCTGGTAAGGCTTCAGTAATGACCTGAAGTTCCAGCAATGAAAAATTACATAGAAAATATTTATTAATGAGACTGAAAAAATCAAATATATGACTAAAAGAAAATGGTTCACAAATTATCATTTATTTTGAAACTGAACTTTGTGCAAAATTGCATTTGATCTCTTAGCCTCCTTGCCTCCTTTCAAGAGAAGCCCATTCCCACTTCGGATTGCCAAAGAAGCTATCTGTCAAGATTACACGAAGCTACTGGCTTAGAATGCAGATAAACAACATAAAATCAAAAGGTAGCCAAACTAGGCATTTTGTTTCCTGAACTGCAATTTAGACATTTTTTAATCTAAAAGAAGTTTCATCCATTCATGTGTTACGAAAAGAAAAATTCATATTATTTTAAAGGTCTGATCACAGCTTAGTAGGTAATATAAGCGGTCCAAGAATGTCATCTATAGACAGCAAATTGAGAAAGGAATGTAAATAAAGGCAAGGAAGCATAAACTTTAGAAATCGACAACAATATTGGCCAGGTATCAACAGAAGGTGAAAAAGAAAATTGAAAATGCTGGTTTACCTGCACTAGTGCATCAGGGCGAGACTCAAAAACAATTAAAAGAACACCTAAAGGAGATGATGTTTTCTCCAAAATCAGCCCTTCTGCGAGCTAGATAAAAAAGAATAGCCATCAGAAATATTATAGATCAGTAACTATCATTAACAATCAAGTGCGCATGAAAAACTTTTAAACCGTATAAGCAGATATTACTTACACCTACACAAAGGAGTTCAGACAGTTATCTTAAACAAATTTGTATAACATAAACCTTTCAATATTATCTACTGGAATAATGTAAAACTAGAATCTGTAATAAATACAATAACTTTGCACAATTTAAAACTACCATGATCCATAATAACTTAGCATAATGTAAAACTAGAATCTGTAATAAATACAATAACTTAGCAATAACAAACTTTTTGTTACCTCAGTTCGTTTTAGCACTCGACCAATTGGATCTTCCATGTTTGCAATAATTCGAATGTTGTTTGCAAGGCTTGCAAGCTGTCAGTGATAGTCATTTATCATCACAAATTTTATAGTCTGTTAAAATTTAAACAATTTCAACTTTAGGTTAACCGCCTTGCCTTCTCCTTCTTTAAAACAAGCCTAGCCACCAAGGATTTTTCACATCCTTCTTCTTGTGCCGCGGCAACATCAGCTTCATTTTCAATCCTGATCTCTTCTTCATGTGCTTCCAAAGCATCAGCTATTTTTAGTAAAATTTGTTTCCTCTCTTCTGAAGACATGGCCTGCAATGTAAGATATGCAGATCAGAATGCTAAATTATGAACGGTATATATTGACAGCTTAGTATCCACAATCTGGTAAGTGATTAGGTATAAAAGAAACCTGAAGCCTTCTGGAACAGTCCCTAGCTGCAACTGCCATCTCTCTAGCATTAACCTCTTTTACTGGGGCCCATTTATGGGCATCTTTATGGAAGAGGGTTCCAATACGTTGTCCTTGGAGAACTTTAAGGATATTTTCTGCTGCACAACCACTGAAAAGAGACGTGAATGTAGCAGAAACAAGAAAAAGTCCCTGCTTTTGGAATAAGACAGAGTAGGTAGCATACATAATGGATTTCATAGTGTTCTTGCAATTATATTTTCTGTTTAATAGATCAAAAATTGAAAAGGTTGAAACAAAAATTTAGTGATCTTCCATGTCATTCCATAGATTTACTGACTAAACATGTGCTCAACAAAATAGTCATCCACATACAAAAAAAAAAGGCAGAGAGAACAAACAAACAGGTAATCTGTATAAGAAATTAAATCAGTAAGAGTGTTTGTATTTCCATTTCTCAAATTGCTTGCGGTTTAGTGAAAACTTAATTAGAGATGTCACATGTAATGTCTAAATAAAAAGCTTCTAATTGAAAATGGAGACACTGAAAAAAGCTTTAAATAAAATCTAAAGAGGAGATACAAATATGCAGTAATTAGAATTGCTATTAAAAATGCAAAAGCAAGTTTAGCATGTATAATAGAGCACCTGGTAATGATAACAGGAATGCCAGCTTCAGCTGCATGAATAGAAGCCTTTACTTTGGCAGTCATACCACCTCTTCCCACTCTAGATTTGTCTCCAAAAGTAATTTCATTTTGATGTTTTTCTTTAATGTATGTATGAATAAGCTTTGAACGTGGGTCACTTGGAGGGCCACTATAAAGACCCTCTACGTCACTCAACAAAATAAGAAGATCAGCTTTTAATTCCAGTGCCAATAACGCTGATAAACTGTCATTATCCCAAAATATGCCAGAAGAATCCTGCACAAAAATGATTTGGTAACACTTCAAGTATTATCTAGTTTATTCTCTTACCTGACCATTTTTGGAAAAAAATCAAACATTGAAACACTCTTTGCATAATATAAAGAAGAGAAGAATTTCAACAAATGCTGGGAATACCTCACAGAAAGAGAAGGATCATATTCAATGTTAAACAAGCATGCAATTTTTCTAAAATACGTTGAGTTGGCTGATAGACAAATTACTAAACTAAAATTTACTTAGCATGCAGAGATCAGTGAAAACATCATATAAAGACTCAATATTTAAGTTTAACAGATAAAGTTCAGAAAATTCATCTGAAGAAAACAAATATAATTCCCAACTCTACTTCAAGATAGCATAACCATTTATCATATCATCAACAAATAAAACAATTATGACACCATTTTTTCATAAAGCTACATTGCTTGAACAATCAGCTCCAAGATTAAGTTCAGCTGTGATAACAAATCAGACAAGTAGAATAACAAACCTCATATGGAGCTTTCCTAGTACTAACTGCATCATTCTCGTTGAATATGGGAATAACTTTTAATCCTAACAGTGATTTCACAGTTTCGCTGAGTTGCTTTCTGAAATCTTTGTCTCGAAAATCATTGTCTGTCACAAGAAGCTGAGCAGATGTCACATCTAGCTGCACGACAGGAAGAGAAAGGATTTTACGAACCAATATCAGTGTCAGTTATCCTAAAAGAAGGTAAGATTGGAATATGATATGTCATCCAGGATAAACAAAACAAAAGATCTAGATAGCCCATTTGGAATGAAAGCAGACATAATCTGAAGAAGTAAACTTCAAACCTTATAAAACTAGTTTGAAATGTGAGATTTGCATCCACTTATATATTATATATTAGTGAAAGACCTTATCTTTAATCGATGTGGATGTCTAACACATCCCATGCCGAAACTACTCAACTCGTGCACGAGACTATATATTTATAGATGACTCGACGGATAGTCCAATAGACCTAACTTTGCCATGATAGGTTCTGAGATGACTTTGATACCACCTTAAAAGCCGGACTTTAAGCCTAACACAAACTATGATTATGCAGTCGTGAGCATTGATTAACAACAATTACCTGACTAAACAAAGCATCATAGAGAGCCATAAGGCTGTTCTGTCCAACAGCAGCACAAGCCTTGCCATCAAGTTCAACTTGCGGCTTCTGAAGGTCAGCAAAGCTGTAAAATGTATCCCATGAAAGACCAAACTAAATTACAATTTCAACCAACTTTCAAGGATACACCATACATGTGCACCCTCTGAGAGCACATAAACAGAACAAAGGTGTTAAAACTTTATTACCTGCTGTTAATTAATTTTCTGTATCTAAGCCTTTGGCGACCGAGGCCAACAGCACCTGATGACACCAAAATAATCTCATAACCAAGAGAGTTCAACTCCTTAATCTGCCAAGTATTTTGAAAAAGGGTCAAACATGCCAAACTCAAAATCCAATCTTTATTCCTCGAACAATCAAAAAACTTAACACAAAACATATATATACAAAGCAACCTGCTCACAGAGTGCCCCTAATTTTCCAACCGCCAACCTTCCATCTTGACGAGTAACCACAGCAGTCCCAACCTTCAAAACCACACAAAACAACCTTAGCCATTTGCATAATCCTACGGTCCAAGCAATGCACTCAGAACAAACCATTTGTTACACAACACACAGATGAAACAACAAAAGGATAATATAGTTTTTGGAGAGAAAAGAAGAACCTTGACGATGATTCGCTTAACATCTTTGAGAAAATGTCTATAAGGATCTGCGTTCTCCATATTCTGACCACCAAAGTGTTGTTCTTCTTTCAGTGCGGTTGGCAGAGAAGAAAGAGAGTCTACCCGTGAACAGTTCTTAATCTTAAAGTCACGTGTCGATAAAAGGGTTAACACTTTGCACTACCCTGTCACCACAGATATTCAAATTTTCTTTTATTTCTTTTAAATTACATCCTACACGTTGGATAAATTATTCCTGAATCATAATTATACTCTTTTGGTCAACATTTATATTTAAATTTGTCTAAAGTTTATTTTTCTATATTTTCCCACAATAAGTTCTAAGTTTTTAACATCAGAACTTTAAACAGGAGATAAAAATTTTAAGGCAGTTTTAAAAACGAATCAAGAATTTTTGGACAAAGGAATTAAAATGAAGAAAATAAAACAGTTTATTTAAGAGAAAATAAAAAAAGGATAAATCTTAACTTTTTAAAGTTATTTTTATTTTATCTTTATTTTTCAACTATAAACATATTCGATTCGTCGTTGTTTAGACATCAATGGTTCTTTCACACATTATGTAAAAGGCGAAAGTTTTAGTATAAAAAATAATAAAATAATTTATTATTTCCTCTCAAAACTGAAGAATAAAACCAAACCAAAGCAGTATAATTATTGTTTCCATTCCCAATGCCTCACATTTAGGGCATCTTCATCGTATTGCTATTTAATACACTTTTTGTGGAAAATGCTGAAATTTGCAGAGAATTGGAAGTTAGTGTATATCATCTTAAATTAAAGTCCACGCTTTTGGGTGTTCTTGAGCCAACTGTCATACATGCCTATGGAAAAAAAATATGTGGCTATTAACATTTTCTATTTTAATTTTTAAGCACTCTCGATATAAAAAGTTTAATGCTAACAATTAATTAAAAGCTGTGATAATATGATTTGAAGTTTTATATATATATATATATATATATATATATATATATATATATATATATATATATATATATATTATATAGTAGTATATAAACCACTTATCTTAGTATATTTATTTTCTGATCTAAAACTAAGGTGTAATGTCAACTTTGTGGCCTGGAGTTTGGGGCTCAACTAGCTAATGTCAACTCATTTAATTTTCTGTATAAAGACTTGAAGAAAATAAAAGTACTAGTTGATATTTCATGACCCCAATACAATTCAATGTATTTTTTCAAAAAAGTGTTTATAAAATTTAAATGCTTTTATTTTAGAATGATTTTGACAAAAATAATATTGTCAGAGGTAGAGTTTTCTGCTTAACTATCGTCCAATGAAAAATATTTGTGCTTTTTATTACAAAATAAATTGACTAAATATGTAAAAATAGTTAAGTTTTTAAAAAATATAAATATGAAAACAGCCGTTTTTAAAATTTTTAAACATAAAATATAAAATTTTAAAATTAAGGAATATATTTACAAATATATACAATATTAAAATGCAAAAAAAAAAAAAAATTCGTAAGACGATCTCATGTTCCTGTCAAAAAGTACAACGAAATAGACCACTTTTAGTTGTGGTCTTCAACTTCGCATCCACCTCCATTGTCCAATGCAAAAACGCGAAAATTTCGAAATAATTTAATTTTTAATATTTTAATTTAACTTTTTTTTATTTACACAGCGTTATTAGGAATTTATTCTATTATCATGCTTTCTTATGAGTAATACATGGATTTTGAATTAAATATTGGTTAATATTTTTCAATCTAGTAAAGTTTGGAGATAACTCACCGTTAAAATTAAATAAGAGAGTGTGTGGCTAACATGTGAAAAGTTTAATAACAAAAGAATGCCAGACAATTTTATGGATGCCATAATTTCTCTTAAGGATAATATTTATAAATGAAAAGAATATTTAAATTTCTTAAATTCTTTCCTCTTCTAGATATTAAGCTTTAATTTTATTTCCATAATTCTCAAACTTTATCCCATTTCCAAATAAACCTCTTAAACTTTTAATTTATTGTAATTATTCCTTAAATTTTACTGCTTTAATAGGTAAAAACTTAAAATTTTAATTAATCATTAATTAGACATTTTCTAGCTAAATTATTTACATAGAATGGAAATAGTTTCTTAATCTTTTATTTTTAATTTTTTATAATTTATTTAAATTTTATTTATATGTTAAATAGAATAAAAATTAAGAAATAAAGATATTAAAAGAAAAACTAAAGTATAGCTTTATATTGTTATTACCAAACAAAAAGTATTGGAATTGATACAAAAAGTTTATCAATACACATTTTATCATAAAAAAAGAATATAAATACAATATATTTTTTTATTTCAATTTATAAAATATGATGTATTTTAAATTAAATAACCTGTTAATAAAATTAATAACGATATAACTAAAGATTTTAATTTTCATATACTATCAATGTAATATAAGGTTTTTACACTAATAAATACTTAGAAATTATTTTAAATATAAATGTTTAATTAATCATTAAAATTTAATACATTGTTTGTAATATGAGATAATTATGATTTTGTTCAGAAAAATATTTAATCTGAATCACAGTACAAAAAAATTGCATTTTGAGTAAATTTATTTTTTAAAATAAAATTAAATGTGATGTTTTCAAGTGGAATTTTGAATTAAATATCATTATTACTTCTATCAATTTAGGACACACAAATTATAATTTTTACTCTTAAAACTTATTAAATTATTTTTTAGAAAACAAAATTATTTCATAATCAACAAATCAAATCAAAGTACCGTATTGTTATAAAAGTGTAGTTTTTTACATAAACAATTAAAAAATTTACTCAAAACTATTTTTAAAATAAAATAGACCTTTTAATTTTTATGAATTTATTTATTTCTAAATTTTTATTTTAATCGACAAAAGGTGAATTGTAAAAAAAATAATAAATTATTGACATTAAAAGTAAATGATTTAACTCGAACTTTAGAAAAACTATTTATAAAAAAATAATAGGTTTTAGATTTTAATTAAAATAAATTTATAATTTAAACGTTTCTATGAAAAATTAATGAAATTCAATAATCAATTGAAATAAAATTAAAGTTTAAGATATCTATTTGTGAATAAAGTAAAATTTAGAAACCAATTAAAATAAACTTAAAATTTAAAGCATTTATTTTGTAAAAGAGATAGATTTTAAAAAGGCTAAACGTTCTTTTTCCTATCTATAATATATATATATATATATATATATATATATATATATATATATATATATATATATACTAAACACCAATTATATATTATTAGAGATAAAATAGATACACGGTATAATTTTATTAAATGTAAAACTTTGTGGGGGAAAATGGAGAAATAGTACGAAAATTTTCAAACGAAAAAGTATGTATTTAAGTAAACCAAATGTGAGGAATAATAGGAAACAAGGATGAACAAGAAGTGTGGGTGACAAAAGTTGGGAGAATATTGGGTACAGAACGACATCGTTTGGTAGAAGTAGATCTAAGATCCGTGTTCTGTGGTGTGCTGGTCCCAGCTCCCAATTCCTAACCCACTAAGACATTTTAGTTTGGTTTTTTAATACACCACAATTATTAATCTACCACATTAATACTTATTATTAATCTCCTCAACACCTACAACTATGGATGACAACCAATTGGACCAGCAAGGAAGTACCTGTACCTTTTGTTGTATTCACTCGTAAATTTATGTATATCAATGAATAATTTAAACAAAAATGAAAATTTCAATAAAATTATTGATTTAAACATAAACTCAATTATATTCTTAAAAAATAAATCCAAATAAAGTTACATTCTAAAATATAAATTGTGGTCTATTTTCTATTGCGTATATATCTAGGAAAGTCAGTTGTACGGCAGATTATCTGAATTCTATTTGGATAAGAAAAGTGACTATCCCTATCGTCGAAATCCTCTTGACGAGGGACAACTTCGGTTACTTCCGTGTTTTATTTCTTCACTTTTCCAATAAATAAAATTACACTGTTTCCGTAATATCCTTTAAAGAAAGAAAAAAAAATTAATCTATATGAAAGTTAATTTATAAATATTCTCAAATATAACTTCTCTAAATTCTTATTTTTAACTTGGATAAATTAATTTTAATTTATAAGAAAAAATATTTTGTATTATCATATTATTTATATTTCACTTATATAATTTTTCCGGAGAAAATTGAGCAAAGAGAATCTATAGCAGCAATGAATAAAAAAATTTAGATTTCAAAAATTTAAATAAATTAATATCTTTAAAAATAAATTTAATCTCATTAAGTTTAACTAAAAATAAATAAAATCAAATTCTAATATAATTTTTTAATGATTATTATTTTTCTTATTGGTAATTTACTTTATTCATTTGATTAAAAATAAAAGCAACCAAATAAAAATTACTAACATATTATTAAGATTAAGATAAATAGTTGTAAAATGTGAATGTGAGATGATTTCTCTGATGACAATAATAATGGATGAACACATACCGAGTCCCACCAAAAACTGAATTATTTGACTTTAAAATAAAGATGTCGAACTGACGGGTTTAGACTATGGGTTGGATTCAGTGTAAAACTCAATCATAGTCGAGTAATCCAGACGGCTACAGATTGAAAAAAAAAATCATATACAACCGAATCCGACCAACCTATCATAGTTTACCATGATGCAGTCTGCACCACTTTGATAAACCATTTTTTTTTTTCTTTCTTCCTTTCCTTGTTCACATCATGCAGAGGCTTCTTTTTTTCTTTTCATTCTCCAATTTCTTTGTTCCTAACTTCCTTTGCCACTATCTTTCTACCATTGATGATACAATGCAAAATTAGACATTCAAAGGCAGAAGTTCCATAAAGCAAAACCAACCCATCATCTCCAAAACACTATAAAAACTAGTTAAGAAACACCACCATGGAAACCCAACCAAGCTTCCCCACGCCTCACAGAATCTAAACATCATAGTCAAACTAATAGAAAAGTAAATATCACACTATAGGTGATAATTATTTGAAAGTTTTCAAAATACCATTGTTATTGTCAAGAATCTGGTACTACATAGCTGATGAAAGAACTCCAACAATCAGAACTCCATAGTTGATTAATCTACATATTATTTTTACAGTATATGATTAATATAAATGTCACATTAATATGTTATATTTACAAAAATATAATTATTTATGAACCAAGTTCCCCAGCTAGATCCTATTGAGCTAGAGTCTCATTTTCACATCCTATTCATATAAATCAATCTGACAACTGAACCTAAACTAATTATAAACTTTATACAAGCTGCAGATCATATTGAATTGATTTTTAGTCATAATATCACGAATTTGCACATCCTAGATTCTATTTAAGATATGTAACAGTAAAACATATCAAGGGGATCGTTCCTAACACGTTCCATCAGTTACCCTCTATTCATCGGAAATACATACCCTTTAAAATTAATGGCTGATATTTTTGCCATAAATAAAATCAGATTCATCACAATAAATAAATACTAACTCATTAAGAAAATAAGCGTGCCCGAGCAACCTCCTTGGCATTTTCTTTTTCTACTCCACTGCTGTTATAGGGATAAGCTATTGAGTTAGAAATTACATTTCCAGTTTCACTAAAGTGTTGAAATGAGAGATCTAGTAATTACAAAAAAAAATAAAAAAAAAAAAAAAAAACAAAAAAATTACAAAAAAAAAAAAAAAAAAAAAAAAAAAAAAACAAAAAAAAAAAAAAAAAAAAAAAAAAAAAAAAAACGAAAGGAGCTCAAATGTTGAGAAAAACCAAATCACAACCTTGTAACTCTTATAACCATCAACAAATCAAAATTACAAAAACCGTATCTGTTGCAGATAATTCTACTCAACGTGTTAAACATAGCTAGCCAGTAGCGTGGGACGGTGTGGGTATCAATGGCAGTGATTTGGGTTTTATTCTTCATTACTGCAATGCATAAAGTTATCCAAAGAAACGAACCTTGATGAAGACAGCCAAAGCTATTTGCAATAAAAATGCAGCAATTACAGCCACTGAAACATCATTCCCTTCTATAAAAGACCTTAGGTTCAAGGCAACAAAGCTAGCTGAAGCAACGCCTGTAAGGATTATTATAATCCAACGAAGAATTCCAACTGGAACAAGCAATAGAAACTGAAAAAAATTCACAAGAAGTGTTATATGTTGGAGACTGTGTTGCTAATATTCCTTATCTTCAAATATGAACTTTTGCAAAAGGAAAATCCACGTACTAACATTGATAAAATAATATACCATACTTCGAAAATTAAAACTTACAGAAGACAAAATGAAAATGGTGAGGGAATAACCCCACATGCACCAGAACCGAATAAGGTTAGCATTTGAACCCATATACTGAAGGAAAAAGTAGTATGCCAATGGGACCACTATAACATAGCCATAGATAGACCACGCAGCTGTATTTACGAAGCTGACATCAAAGCTCCAAGAAGTAGTGTTATCTGCATGTTTTTGCGTAAGGTATGTGGCAAGATTTCCAAGTAAGGCAAGTATAAAAACCAATGTTGTTGAGATCCATATAAGCCCATACCTGTAATAAAGTAAAAGTAACTATTAAAAAATCAATGCGAACCATTGTATAGGCTTAACTAATAATTTTAACCCAAAAAGGAAAAAAAGGGAAGGCAAATATTGCCTAGCTCCACCATACCTGCCTTCATATTCTCTCAACATATTTGAAGAACCAAAATTTCATTAATTTTTCAAATTGCTGGATCTATATATATATGAAATTGGGTAGAAGAATTATTTCAATATCTGCTTCCATTATAAGGGGAAAAATTGCAAGAAGGAATATTAGACAGGTATGCATTCTAATTTCTGAGGTAGACGCTGAAAAATTATCAGGTAAAAGTTCTCATGTCTCCTATAACTTGACACATTCCATGCACCCTAAACGTGCAAAAAAAAAAGTTATGCACCTTCTATTTCGCTCACATTACTTTAATTTTCTGAAATTCTGGTTAGCAAGTGAACAGTTTGTGAGTGAACATGACAAATGCACCAAAACGAAGAGAGAACAAAAAGGTGGCAGAAGCAAAAAAGGGAAGGCCTTTTTTTTTCTCCAACAAATTTTATGGTGACAGTTCAGTTGTCAACTATAGTTTTTCACTTTTTCTCCAAGAGTCACAAATCCACATTTAATACAATGGGTATCTCTATTTTGAATATTGAGAATAAAGAAGCATGGGATTAAAAGAATAACTCACAAATCAGGATTAGCATCTATCTTGTTAAAAAAATCTCCACCAACTGGATTCAAGGAACTCATCAATCTGTTTACAACAACATCTGTGTCCACATTGAAATACTGTGTGTAGGAGGAGACACTAAAGATTCCCTGCCAGTAGCTTGTTGATTGTTGCCCAGATGCTTCTACACAGACAAACAATTAAGAGATCAATGAATGACATTATTATAGCATCAGTTCACAATAAAATTTTAAAATAAAACAAAACTTCAATTTTTCTTGCATCAGATTGTTGAATTTGGAGGGTGAGAGTGAGAGAAAGAGAGAATAGAACCATTTAGAGATGACTTAGAGAATAGGAAAGTTTTATAATTCTTGTCCAATGTAGTATATAGGTTATACTTATCATCCATATAGAGAGAGACTCTTGAGAATATTTGCCAGAATTACAGTAAGTAATGCGACCTACTAGACGGACACTAATACCCATGAAATTGTTTTTACCATGAGATAGTATGGTAGCATGATATATCAACCACACTTTTAATACAGACTATAGAATCAAATTCAAATATCAGCCAGCAGAATGAATCATCTCTCGGTCAAAATATGCAACTGAAGCGTATGAAGTATACATACTCACATTGACAAATAAATAACCATTTCAGTTTACAGTCACTTCACTTATTAAAAAGTTCGATGACATACCACTTGGAGTTCCAGCAGTTTGATATCCCTGTCCTCTGCCAACCCCATTGGTAGGGGGGAATGTTTGCATGCTCGCATATGGGACTGCATGAAATTTCATAAACAACTCTTTTAGGCTACTGAAACTTTTAACAACAGAGAGAATATCGCGCATCTCAACATAGGAAAAAAAGCCAATCCTACAATTTCATACCGTCATGAGCTGTGCTACTCTTTTCATCGGCTATGACAGCCTGAACAACAATACAGAAGAACAAGTAAAGAACCATAATCAATAGCATAAATTAGCTATTAACTAACAAACAAAAATACTCGTATTATGGCCACATAAGGATTTTTTTCCTTTTATTCAAATAAATTAATTAAGATAAACTGCGTGTTTGGGTAATCATGAGTGCAATGATCTGAATAATCTCTATCCGAAAAATCTTGTCCGTGTCAAGATAACTTTTTAACACTTTGCCCATCCAAATCTGAGCAGAGACTCTGTTTAAGGTATCCAAACTCAAATTTCATTCAAACGTAATTAGGAGAATTTTAATGTTAAGATTTTAGTTTTAATTAAGTTATTATCAGCACCATTTAAGGATTTTTTTGAATACTTGCCTTAGAATCTGAACCACAAGCAAAAAGTAATCAAGCAAGTAATTACAGTTTTGTTCACAGGTTAGTAAGAAATGAAACAGAAAAAAAAAAAAAGTGTGCGCAGACTAAC
>Ga0209700_104475_pt1 | contig 25137 bp, 9 predicted proteins | sample SiratroredBW_FD_187528 | JGI IMG/M metagenome (GOLD analysis project Ga0209700, IMG submission 187528) | Root nodule microbial communities of legume samples collected from California, USA - Siratro red BW (SPAdes) (version 2) | ecosystem: Host-associated > Plants > Roots > Nodule | place: USA...
TCTGCAGAATTTGTGTGCAATATGTTTAGATCCTCTTAGCTACCACAGCAAGGGCAGCAGTCCAGGTCAAGCTATATTCACTGCTCAGTGCTCTCATGCATTCCATTTTGCCTGCATCTCTTCCAATGTCCGTCATGGAAGTGTCACTTGCCCCATTTGCCGTGCCCATTGGACCCAGCTCCCTCGCAACCTAAACAACAACCTTGGTGGGCCTCTCACTTCTACCAACCAAAGCGATCCCATTCTCCGAATCCTCGACGATTCCATTGCTACCTTCCGTGTTCATCGCCGATCTCTTCTACGCTCGGCACGCTATGACGATGATGATCCTGTTGAACCTGATGACACACCTGAGAGTGCCAAGCTGTGTTTCTCTCTTGTGCCTGTTGCACCAAATGCACCAACCAGTTACCATCCAGCTTTGCAAGTGACTAAACATGCCTCTTGCCCCTGCCATCTATCACTCCACCCTTTAACTTGCAGCTCCTCTTCACTTGCACAATCTCCACCAATGCAAACACCTTATATCATGTGCCCCTCCTCAAATAGAGCCTATCTCTCTGTGAAACTGACCCATGAACGAGCCACTGACTTGGTCTTGGTGGCTAGTCCAAATGGACCACACCTAAGACTTCTCAAACAAGCAATGGCTCTTGTGGTTTTCTCCCTTAGACAGATAGACCGCTTGGCCATCGTTACATATTCCTCAGCTGCGGCTCGTGTCTTCCCCTTAAGACGCATGACATCCTATGGAAAGCGCACAGCCCTTCAAGTCATTGACCGGTTGTTCTACATGGGGCAAGCTGATCCAGTTGAAGGGTTGAAGAAAGGCATCAAGATACTTGAAGACCGTGTGCACAAGAACCCCGAATCATGCATCCTGCACTTGTCAGATAATCCTACTAGACCATACCATGCAGTAAGTATGGAACTTCCATCTACCCCAATTCATAGATTTCATGTTGGATTTGGCTTTGGCACTTCTAGTGGATTTGTGATACAAGAGTTTGAGGAGTTCTTGGCCAAGATGCTGGGAGGCATTGTGCGGGAAATCCAGCTGAGAATATGTGGGGCTGGAGAGGAAGTTGGCAGTGGCAGAGTGATAAGGATTGGAGAGATAAGAGGTGGAGAAGAAAGAAGGATTCTTTTAGACCTTGGTGACTGCACTCATGTGTATGTGGAATATAGCTACATTGAAGGTGAAATCGATGAGTGTGTTAGGAGGACAGGAGAAACTGTTGTAGGTGTTGGAGAACATAAGGGTGATGCTTCAGAAGATGGTGAAGAAACAGTGAGGGATATGAGCACAGGTGGTGGTGGTGGTGGTGGTGGTGGTAGGACTAGCAGTGTTGAAAGTTGGGATTTTCATGACCCTTACATGGCCAGAAGATGGGCTAAGCATTTGCATGGTTATAGACTTTGAAATTACAACTATTGTTTTATGTAGACCAATGCATTTCTCTGAGCCTATTTTGTTCTAGGCCATCCCTGCTCTCTTCAATATTTATAGCTAGACCTGTAATCCTATAGAACTGGAAAACATTATACAAAACATTATTTCTTCACACAACCAACAAAACAGAGATAAGAAACAAAAAACACTGCATCTGTCACTTGTTTTTAATGTAGTTTTGTCTTGTTTCATTTTAAGTTTGACTTAAATCAGTTTAAAGGCATAGATTTAAACTAATTAAAGATAAAGGGGAGAGATGTGGTATAAATGATAAAATCCTAATCAATGCTGTCTTGAATTTTGGGAATGATACTTAGATAAGAAGCACATCTTTTGAAAATTCTGTTTTCAAAAGAAAAGAAAAAAAAAAGAATCGGGAAAGGTTTATCATAAGCTATTATTAGTCTCTAAATAAGTTAACACGAGTATAAGTCTTTTAGCAAACCTACAGAATAAAATAAATTTCATTCAATTGAAAAGAAATGTGAGAAGTGAAAACAATTTATTTTTGATTGATTTGAATTGAAGTACATGAATGTTTTTCACAATTTAAAAAAAAAAAAACTTCATATATGTCTGGACTTTTTAAGAGAAGATAATTATTTCTGTTAAGAAATGCTTTATAAATAATAACAATTTTTTTAAAAAATATTTTACACATTTATCTGTAATCATCAATAATATTCTATTTATAATAACCTTTTTTTATATAAATACTACAATTAGGATACTCTAACATCTCAATAAAAGTGGCACTCCAAGTTCATGTATCAATTAACCTACCATGTTTAATAGTAAATGTTAGATGAAAGGTTACAAGTCATCATATTTTTTTTATAGTTTTTTGTTTTCATTTTCAATAATTATTATAATAATTAATTTTTAATTACCATTTTTTGTTACCCAAAAAAATAACTTACTCATTTTCACCAGTATTCATAATTTGAATTTAAAATTATTAGATTAAATGAAATTATTCTATAACAATTAATTTATGCATTCAACCATTGTGAAGTTCAAAAATTACATCACTCAAATCAAGTGTTACATTGGATGTCATACTCCAAACGTATTGTGTGATTTGGAAGAAGAAGAAAAAAATCAGAATTTATGTTTAATTTTTAATTTAGGTAATTGTGTATTTAGGATATGATAGTTGTGTTTAAATTAAGGGGCCAAGATAATATTTTTTTTGAATGGTTTAGACAGTAAAAAGAGTTTGGGTTTTAAGTATGGGCTGGGAAAATGAGATCCATAAAAAGGGCAAAAATGGTATTTTTGTGGGGTCTGCAAATAGAAGTAAGAAAAGTCTATTCTCTCTTTCATAAAATGGCTGAATTGTTCCTCCTTCTTCCATTTTCCCTGTTTCTTCTCACCCAAACCAAAAAACCATTTTGAGTGGGTAGTCTAGGATAAGTCTTTCTCCTTTCTTTAATTTTCATCTTCTTCCTCAAATAGAACCATGCATGCCTATGGTTTTTAGGTGTGAAATGAAATTTTTTTAGTTAAAAATTGATTTTGATGGCTACAACTTTTACTTTTGAAGAAATCAATGAGTACTTTAAATGTTTTTGCTTCGTCCTCTTTTTCAATCCGTATATTTCTTGAAATGAAAGGAAAACCAATGTAAGGAGAAAGTTTTATTTCGGGATTTATGAGCTAAAATTCAATTTTAGTTATTAAATAAGTTTTTTGGTTCTAGTTATATGATAAAAGGAAATTGGTAATGTGTGAAATATGTTGTCTAATTTATGTATATTTATATTTGTCTTAAGGATATGTTTGATTCAAAATTTCACTTGGAATGGATTTTGATAAGATAAAATTTAGTTCGTTTGACACTTCATCTAAAATAATGAATTTTTGGCATAATTTCGGAGTATTGATTTTTTATAGATATGAAGCAATCTTACATACTTGATTTCTTAGAATGTTAAATGACGTGGAGGAAGTGAAATTGTTGATCTTTAACAAATTCTTAGCTATAGATATCATGATATTTATTTATTTATTTCATACAAAAAATATCAAAGAAAAGTGATATTCACATTCTTTATTACTCAAATAAAAAATCATCAAGAAAACTGGGCTAATATTCAATAAATCTTCATTCAAGTGAGTTATTCACGTTTAAAATGAAGATCTATTAAAAAAATTTATTAACTCTATACAATGTTTAATTAACTTCATAGTTTATTAATACAACGACAACTAGAATATATATATATATATATATATATATATATATATATATATATATATATATATATATATATATATTTTATATTTTTTATATATTTTTTTTTATATAGCAAAGCTGAATATTAAATATTAGATGTCAGCATCATCCAGCACACATGCATGAATCGTAGCAGAAATTGTCAAATAGTGGTTAAAACGCAAAACCTAATTCATAATTTTCATTTTTGCTTAAACTGCCTTTTTTTATATAATCATATAAGATATAATATTAAGGTTAATGTTATTTTGACATTATTATTTATCGTTTACACCCATTTAACATTAAAAAAAATATTATTATTTTATTTATATATAATATTTTATTAATATAAATCAGTATCATATGAATGTTTTTTTAAAAGGAGTGTCAAATTAATATTTCCCTGTATTAATTTTATTTTAAAATCAGTGACATGTCCTTATCCTTTAATAACCTTAGACCACAGAGTACACAAATTAACTAACGTGAATCTCTTTTTTTTTTTTTTCTTCAGCAATTTAATCAAATATATTGGGGCTAAAAATACCAGACTTATTAAACTCTGCATTTAACTCATTAATTTAAGTTAATTTGTTCATTTGTTATGCAGGAACCATAGAACTTTGGTTCAGCTTTTGATTGTTCTTGGTGTTCACTGCAATTTCATATCACCACACAATCAAGCATCCATTTGGAAATTCCTGCAAATTCAATATTGTAATCTGTTAGCTGTTGTTTTGCAACATTCTACTTCTAGCAAAGGGGTGTGACAGAAAGCTTCAAACTTGATCCATGAAGGTATTTTCACTTGTGAAGTAGTGAAGGGGTGGTCCAAGGCCATGAACAATTAACTTTCTGTTTAATCACCTTAGAGTTGGACTTCACAATTATTATGAACAATTAGATTTGATATATGAAGTTAGCTAGTCTAACTTTTATTGTAAGTTTTTTAAGGTGTTTTTGGTAAACTCTTAGATTAAATTTTGTCATAGTATTTAAGGAGCCAATCATTTAAATCTTTTTTATAAGATTTTTTTGTGTTTAGTGAATATTCATTCTAGTTTGTTTTTTATTTATTTAATGACCCTCTCCTATTTTTATTTAATATCTAAAAATTTGACTGTATATTATCACAATGAACTCAACCTTATAAAAAGACAAAAATTCTTTTTCAAAGTCACGTGGAGTTATAGCTAAAAGAATTTAAAAACTTTAGTTATTTACGATAAAATTTATTTTGGTAGGCCATAAGATCGTTAGTTTTTCCTTGGGTGAAAAACTTTTGAAAAATATGATTAAATCATTGATTTCGTTAACATGTAATTGATATGACAAGTAGGTGATTGAGTTTCAACCAATGGTTTTCATAAACAAGATGTATAAAGAATCACGTTAGCAAATCACAAATGGTTTCCAGGTGGATTTTTCTTTTGGTTGTAAAGTTTTATTTTCCACAACAACAAAGGTAAAAAAAATAAACAAGTGAAAAAGCTTATGGCAAAATCGAATAATTCTCAATGTTTACTATTTCTTGATTTCTAATTTTTACTATTTAATTCTAATTCTTGATTTCTATAGACATACGTGTAATTATATTTTAATGTTGATTAGACTAAAATAAAATAATAGTTAAAAATTCATTATCTTTTATTGTATTTTATATATATATATATATATCCAATCTTAAGTTTATTGAAATATTATAATTATAATCAATTGTCACATTTGAAGTATTATTTGTTTTGAAGGTTAGAGTTTGATTACAATTTTATTTTTAAAAAACAGAGTTATGGAAAGAAAGACAGATGATTAAATAATAAGGATTGGTCTTTACAATATTTTTTTCATTTCTATATAATATTAATGTTTCAATCTCAAATGTATTTAAATATCATTATTAAAATCAATTATTATATTTGAGATAAGAAATATATATATTTAAAGTATTTTTGCTTTTGACTTTTTAAGTGATAGGTGGTTATTAAACTTACTAGAATAATACCTATTGTATTGAGTCTATATAATATATCCAAATAGGGTCAAATATCTTTTTAATTATGATTTATGAATTATTTATTATATAATGTCAGTTAAGTGTGATTAGACTTTAACGATAAAGTGTAAAACTGTTGTAGAGTTATTATAATAAATACTACAATAAATCAACATATCATATAGAATACTGACTTCCATTAAAAATAATAAATTTTGAAAAAAAAAAAAGTTCTTTATGATACCAACAAGACATATTGTCTATGTCGGATTAGTATAGATTTTTAGTTCTTGAAATTTAGGTTAGTATTTAAAAGATACTAATTTGATAATTTCAATAAAAAAAATATTTTATTTTTTGAGTTAACTTCTCCTTATTTGAAAGAGTGATTCATTTTTTAGTAAGCTATATGACTATTTTCTCGTGTAGATAAAAACTTGATACATAATTCAAATAAAAATTGCTTTATCTTCTATCCCAAAAAAATTAAGTAAAAGTTCATCGTGTTCTAACTTTTTTTTTTAAATAAAAAATATCACCAATCATCAGCACTTATTAAGAGCCAACTAACTTAAATAATTTAATCTTTATGCCTGACCTGGCTATCAAAGTCTTCTAATTTTATAGTTCAATTATTTGTTTTTTTTTATTTCATGTGAACTGCCACCTATTATCTCTGTCTGCTCATTGAATAATGAAATAAGCATTAACAAGGACAATAATACATATAATATGATTTTCCCTTGAATGAAAAGGGATGGAATTCAACAAAGGAGTTGACTAAAACAAAAAAAATAAAATAAAAAAGTTGGGTTCGTGAAAGTGTGAAGAACAAACTACTATACTACATTATGAAAATTGGTCAAATAATAATGAATAAGACAGAGTCACAATCCATTTTGACACAATACAAGTGAAGTGGTCCTTCATCTTCTTCACCACAATGTGGTAGTGATTCCCCTTACTGAGCTTTCGAAAATTCATTTTTCAGATACCAATCACCTTTTGCTCTATTTGATTTTTAAATATAAACTTTAAAATAAAAATGGGCATGATAAAGACACTTAAATTCATTTGTAACTTAATTTGTCTATACTTTTAGTTGAGTTTTGAAATAGAGAAAAAAAAAAACTTATTGTGATATAGAGTTTTAATTATGAAAACAAGCTATTTAATTTCTCCTTATGTCCAAAAATTATATATAATATATATATATATATATATATATATATATATATATATATATATATAATATATATATATATATATATATATATATATATATATATATATAATATAATATAATATAATATCATTGTTCCTTCAGTTTTATTTACTTAATTTGGATACCGAATAAAGTGGAGTTTCCAATATAATAATCATGAACCATGACTAAAATGAACCTGATTCTCCAAAGTTTGCTGCTTATAGTTAAAGTTTCATAAGAAACAACAAGAGAGGAAGAGAAAAGTTGTTAATTGATTACAATGTGAACATGTTTGGTTTTAGTTTGGAAACTCATAATATAACTAATGTTCTTCTTAACTTTGTGTCAGTCTTAAAACTAAGTTTAAACTGATAAAAAAAACTTAAAACTAAGTTCAAATTGATAAAAAAAACCTGTGACATTCAAAAGGATTCTCAAAAATTATAAAATAAATTTTAATTATTAATTTGAAATAAATACTAAAAATTAAAAAAAAATAATTTAAAAGTTTAGAGGAACAAAATTTTCACATGAACTAAATCCAAAATTTACATATTTTATAAGATTAGAAACATATTTAAAATTTTTAGGAGGAAAAAAATTCTTTTATTGAAATCAAAATCAAATTTACTAACTTTTCATGTACTAAAACCATGTTGAATTCTTAATTATACTATTATTTTTCTATTGAATTCTCAATTACAGGGTGAATTATATGAACCAAGTCTGTTTAATTTGACTTGTGTTTTCCTTAATTATGTCGATTAACATGTCTAACTTGTGTTTTCCTTAATTATGTCAATTAACATGTCTAGACAAATTTTACCTATTTAATTCCATGTTTAACATGTTTTTGAACTTGTGCGCCAAATTTCGGTCATCGTTAAAATTTAGACAACTGTTTGTTTTATTTACAAACAATTATACTGAACTTTGTTATTAGATCTTTTTTAATAAAAGCATACAAATATATATCACTCTACTCTAAAGTTAAATATAACTAAAAAAAGTTAAATCTAACTAAAATTTAGTTTTGTGAAATTAAATCATTTTATTTTAAATCAATTTGTCAACGCTCATCCGAGACCGTTCTTGCAAACAAAAATCTCACAACTTACAGATTAAATTAATTAAAATTATCTCTTACAAATAAAAGATTGTTTGGTAGCCGTAATTTAAGAAGATAAACTATTTGATAGGTTTGGTAGTGAAGAATTGAAAAAAGAAATAAAATAAAAGATATATAACGGAATGTGAATAATATCTCTTCTGCATGACAACAACAGTCTTTTAATGTTAGGACAGTGATTAATAAATATTTAATCAATACATATTACTTCCCTTATTTCTGTGAAATTTTTTTATTTAATAGTCATTTTAAAAATGAAAAACCTTTATTACATTTACACTAATTATAACTTTACTTATTACTTAACGTTTAATTTTATACATATATATTTATTATAATATACAAATAAAGAAGAGTAAAAACATCTCGTAACCATTTTATATAAAAAATTATTATAATTATTTGTTTCTTCAAAAGAAAAAAAAAAAAAAAAAAAAAACAAACACTATCAACTTCTAACTACTTTATGTCCTTTTTTTAATTATACGAAAGCATTATTAGAAAAATAGCTTAAAAGGGCTAAAACTAAAAGTACTGTTATTTCGAAAATAGAAAAAAAAGTTAAACAAACTGGTATTTTGGAGTGCGGGGAATATTTTTTGAACTAAAGTGTGAAGAAAGTCATGGAAATGAATGGTTAAAACACGCAAATATCCCTTATTAGTATTGATTTTTTTTTTTTTCATGTAATCAATTAAATCATATTCCGTATTTGATTGTATGACCATAATAGAGCGTTATAATTTATTTTATTTGAAGCCAAAATTATTTTATCTCTCTATTTTGACTCTATATCATGTTAATCAAACAATTTTCTTTTCTCAGATATTCATTTCTCTTTCCTCCCTGAAAGAAAGAGGAGCTAATTAAAGTTATAACCTTTTTTAAGAAAATGTTCACATTTGTAACCAATCATGCTAGAAGTGTTGTTTCCAAAAGAAAAAAAATGTGAAAAAAGAGTACAATTATGAGTGTAAAATAAGAGAGTGACATGGGCAGAAAGAGAGAGAGAAAGACAGCAATAATGGATGTAGACATATTGGCATGGAGAGATAGAGAGTCCCACAGGCACAGACAATAACCCTTAAAAACTCTCTCTCTTTTCTCTTTCCTTTTCTTCACTCAAAAGACCAGTAAGGGACAAGATCCCGGAAAGGCGAGCCAGCGTCAGACTCAGTTTTCCCTTTTGCTTTCTCACTTTCATCTCATTCATCATCTTCGTCATCATCATCGTCTTTCGCCTCGCTACCAACTTCAAAGCTTGCTCCTTTCCTAGTTTCAACCACACCCAGATGGGTAGTCACCCTGTCTCGGATCTCTCTCCCTTCTTTCACTGAAAAAGCTTCCATCTTTAGTCTCTGGGGCTGGTGGGGTTCCCCATTGAAGGAGGATGTACCCCAGGCTAATACACCCCCATGATGGGATTGTGGCGCAGGATGACATGCAGGCTGCTGCTTCCAACCTCTCTCACTCTCACAAGGGAGACCCTTGTCTCGTTCTCACTGCCGATCCCAAACCCCGTCTTCGTTGGACTCAGGACTTGCACGAACGCTTCGTTGATGCCGTCACACAGCTTGGAGGAGCAAGCAGTGAGTCTCTTTCTAGTCTTTCATTGTCTAAGTTGGTTGAATTTCTTTCGGAAATTGCAAAAAAAATGATTTTTTTTTTTTAAATTTGGGGTGGATTTGTTTGAGTATCTGTGTTGGCTGCGTGGGATGCTTTGAAGTTTTTGTTTGAAATGAAATGAGAGGGCTTTGCATTTGGGAGCAAGGGAAAATGAACTATTTTTTATTCTTACTGTTTTGAATTTTAGGTGTTGTGGACTATATGGTTATACTCCAGTCTCGGTTGTAAATTGTCATAATTGGAGTTGGAATTAGCAATTATGTTTGTCTAGCTTTGTTGGTCTTGCTTGGGGTGCATGTGGATTATTACGAGTAGAACTTTTTGTAACAATGTAGGTAGAGAATACTTTCATTAGCAGATTACTGGTAGCCATGTGTTGGTTTGTTTGACTGCTTAATGGAAAATTTAACATGATACTGTTTTGTTTGAGTGAGATTGTCAATCAGTGGGTTCTGAGTTTGACCACGAAGTATAAAACTTATAGGAGAGAATTGTGTTTAAAAGGGATCATTGTTCAATTTCGGGCCCCTCGTTTGTTGATGGGTTCTGAATCTTCTCATGATTAGATGCTTTGTTGAGTGATGCAGAAGGAGGCTGGAAGCTTGCCTAAAAGAAAGAGCGCAAGTCATGATTATGTACAACCTTTGTGCTGTAAATGGTGGCTGAAATATAAATGTGTGATTCTTGTGCGATACAGAGATTGGCTATTTTCCATTTTCGCTTGATATTAAAAAATGGCAACTCGTTGAGTTTCTGACATCATAAATTATGGTCAGAAACTATTTTTCTGCATAGACAGTATTAATGCAATGAAGTTGGCATATTGATGAACATGTATGTTACCAAACATAGCTTTAAAGCTTTTTCAGTATTAGATCTAGCACTGTGTTTTTTACCATTGTTTCATTGAGGAGCTATTTAGTTGCCACATTCGAGTTTTTTAGCCTTTTGAATATGGTAAAACATTACAATATATTTTTGTCCTTTGGTTTGTGGGTTATCAATTATCATTGTGTATTCCCTCCCTGTTTTCCTTACATGATGGAACCATGTTGTATGATCATATTAATTTTCCTTTTTGCAAAATGAAGTACCCAGCAGAGGTTTGGATTTTAGAACTAAGTTAAACTGCCGTATGCATACTTCATGAACGAATGAAAGAAAAGACAATTTGTTAATACATGTCAACCTTGTTGAACTTCTGTTGCCAAAGAAAAGTGGTTTGAAAGGTAACGATCTTACACTTTAAATGTGGCATTTACATATGCATTAGTTGTAAGAGTTGAAGAACAATGCAGCCCATTTGGTTTAGATTATTAAGAGATTGAATCAAATTGTAAAATAATTGTTTTTAAAATGTTGGGCTTGTTTGGTTATTGTAAAGTATAATACTCACTTTTCAAATAATTGAAGGGATTCTTTTGGAATTTACTAGGTATTACTCCTTAAAATTGATTTTATAGTGCTAAATGTAGAGATTTTTTACTATGTTGTCAATTGCTGCTGTAACAGTTGCTTCAGTGGCAGAACCGAGCTGAATGGCTCTTTGCTGCTCCTATATACTTTTGGTAGAGTCTGTATCTTTAAGAGCTGCAATGACAGCCATAACATAACAGACCCATCCTTCTAGGATCCAAATTTCATGTTTGAACCTCACTAAAGTCCAAAACCCACCCTCATCTAGGGGATGCACATTTAGGGATTTTTGGTACATTGGCACCCACAAAAGAAATTATGTATACATTTTTTTCTCATTTCCTGGTAGGATTAGTTTATTGTAATATAAGAGGGACCAAAATGATGCTATTATTAGTTTCCGGATTTGAATGAGAAGATGGATTGCGAGTTTCTATCATGGGCATGTATCTATACTCATTCAGTGCCATTTTCTGCTATAAGATTCTGACAAGTTTCTAGCTTTGGTTGTAAAGATAATAAATTATAACTGCAAAGACAAATGTGCAACCAGGGTTGACAATTTGGGTTTGTGACATGATGTTGTATTCATTATTGGGTCAATCATGTTATGTTCTCTACATTTAATAATTATAAGTTATAACAAAGCAAGATACTTTTCCATGAATTCATTAGCTGTCCAAGTTGAAAGTATATTAGTTCATTATATTTGCCTTTGTTGTCTGCTGAAATTTAGAAATGAAACTTGCTTGACTTGTTTGCAAAGTAGTTATTAAATTTTAACCTACTTTCCACTGCTTATCTTGAAGTCTTCATGCATAGATTATCATCAATATAATTTTCTGACTAGGATGTGGATGTTATGTGCAGAAGCTACACCAAAAGCAATCATGCGGACCATGAATGTCAAGGGTTTGACTCTGTTTCATTTGAAGAGTCATCTTCAGGTCTCTTTAATTCTCTTAATCATACACTTCCCAAATTTAAGCTTGAGCCAAAAATCAAACCTCTCTTTCCGAATTGCAGAAATACAGGCTTGGTAAGCAATCTGGGAAAGATGTGGGTGAAGGATGCAAAGATGGTATGATTGTCATTCTTTCTGGATCAATTATGTTCCCATCATCTGAGTTTGCTTGTCCAATGTGTTCTATTGTTGCCTTTCTTTTTTCCCTTTCATAGAGGGGGTCCACCTGGACTTTAAATCTACACAAAGTGTGAATCAATGTCATAATCTTATGTCACCTACTTAGGTTATATTGTTGAAGCAGACCAATGAGGAGCTTTGCATGCAGAATTTCAATTCGGGAGCAATTTATTGATGACCATATTTGCAATTAGGGAGCGAAATAGATTAATTTAGAAAAATTGGATAACCAAGTTAATTTATGATTAAGCTACTCTTTGAATTTGAACATTGATTATAGTTTTTTTTGGTTCACTGCAAACAACTTCCTAAACTGGAAAACGTTTTCCAGGACTTCAGTAATTTACTTTATGCGTTTTTGTTATTATCTTGGCTTCAAACTGACTTCTTTTATGGAAGGAATATCAGGTTCATATCTTTTAGAAAGCCCTGGCACTGAGAACACTTCTCCAAAGCTGCCAACTTCCGACACAAACGAGTAAGAGTTTTCATTAATTCATAAATAAGAGTTTTTGTTCTGGCAAATTTCTCAATAGATTTGAATTACCAAATTGAAGGAGTGGTTAATTTTGTGCCTAGGGGCTATGAAATCAAGGAGGCATTGAGAGCACAGATGGAAGTGCAGAGTAAATTACATTTGCAAGTGGAGGTAAATTTCATTTTCCTAGTGCAAAGTTATGCTTCCAATATGGCTTAACAAAGTTTTTGCTATACTTTTGCATATATTGAGTGTAATTGAAACAAGTATCACACTGCAGGCAGAGAAGCATTTGCAGATTCGCCAGGATGCAGAGAGGAGATACATGACCATGCTTGAAAGAGCTTGCAAGATGCTGGCTGATCAATTTATTGGTGCTACAGTTATAGACAGTGACAGCCAAAAGTTTCAAGCAATTGGAAGCAAACAACCTAGAGGTCCTTTGGTTGATCCTCTTGGATTTTACTCCTTGCCATCAGCTGAGGTGGCTGGAGTGAATGTTCCGGATGAAGAAATAGCACCTAGTCTCCCACCCCAAAGGGCTGATTGTTCAACTGAAAGTTGTTTAACCTCACATGAAAGTTCTGGAGGATTGACTTTGGAAGGATCTCCAGGTGGGGGGAAAAGAAGGATGCTAGGCATGGAGTCTATGGCAGCTCCTTTGATCTGGAGTGAAGCTAAGATGAGAACTCAGGCCATCAATGTGGCCCAAGGTAGTCATCCTCAAGGAATAACTAGGTATGGCATGTAGGGATGGAAGGTCTACTTCATTGTTCATCCTCTCATTTATTCCTTTTTCTTTACAGATACTTGAACCCATGTCTTGTAAGTTAGTAGTGAGACATAGGTGGAATCAATTTTACCCTTCTGTAAATTCAAACTTCTCTCTGCCTTTAAACATTGCAAAAAACTAGCTTTGACTATACAAAATTTGTGTGTTTGAATGACTTTTATGGATTCCTTATTGCATCATGCTGAATAAAGGGTATCCCTCCTCTCCTTCAATAATAGGAGTGGAATCATTAGTAGACTCTTGAACTCTTCTAAGAACCGTTGAATTTCCAACAATTGTTTTAAACCATGAATATTTGGGTCATCAGAGACAGGAGATTCAATGAAAAGAAGAAAACTTTTAATTGGTTTGACTTTAAAATCCATGCTTCTCCCTAAACAAAATATTTTCCTCATCAAATCATGTTTCAAAGTAGTGGCATTTGCTTCCTATGTGACATTTTGTTGTATTCTATGATTTTACGTGTTTTGTAATGTGGCTTTAGCATTGAATAATATATTATATTGCACTTGTTGGGGCATAGTCTTGGCATGTCAGTCAAATGAAATGAAAATTGCAGCTCAAATTGCAATGCAGAACTTTTTGTATCATGCAAGTGGTAGGTGGAATATGACGATTCTTCAAATTCTGTTTCTTGAGAAAAACAAGAAAGTTGATTATTTTCATAGACTCACAGTAGGGCAGATGCCAACGGCTATAAAATTAATAATCTTTGTGATTTTAGACTTTATAAAATTACTTTAAAATATAATTAAGTTGGATAAATAAATTTACTTGAGAAAATAAAGTTACAATGTCATATTTGTTTTATACACAAGATTTGAAATGAAGGCTTTTAAAGATAAGTAAATTTCTGAATACTCTAAAGAAAGGCATGATTGGTATCATATGATTAGTACTATGATAAGAGAATATAAAAATAAATACACATCTGAGACACGAGGAGGGTTATTATTGATTCGGGTTGCATGATTAGGTATAGCATCATAGTTAATTGATATCATCAATGAACACTTCCTTTCTTTGACCGTCTGAGTGGAATTCCGTTTACAACAATGACATCATACAAGAATAGTTATTGAGGAGTGAGTGAGAGTTCAATGTCTTGTTTGACACATTTGTTTTGTTCAAGTTTGGAGAATTTGATGTCATGTAGTCTTCACATTTTGCTATTTCTAAATGCTAACACTACAATATTTATTATTTCCTGTTTCACTTATTTTTAAGTGTGAAATTTTAAAAAATTTATTGTTTTGAAAAAAACAAAATAGTATGTGCTATGCCTTACAATTCAACCATAGCATACTCTAATCTACTTAAGCTATTATAATTGAATTTAAAAATAAATCAAAGTTTTACTTTCTTTTATATACTTTGAGATCCTCTCTTATATATTTTTCCCAATACTTAAATTAGGCCTCTTGGTGAATTAAGATGATTGGCAATTTCATAGAAGTATATAAATACCCCCATAATCTACTCAAAATAAGAAGTTCTAATTTTATGAATGTAATACAAAGTATTAAGTAGAGCACTGTCTTCTTTTATAAGTTTGAATCATAATAAACTTAATTAATGAAAAATATTAAAATCTCTTGAAATTAGAAGGGTTTGGATAAGAAGAGTATATGAATTGTGCAAGGAGAAATTTGGAATCTCACCTAGATGATTAGGCAAAAATGCTGAGAAATTGGATATTGTATTTGATTGGTGAAGGAATACATAGCCGTACAACATGGGAAAGAAGCAATAGGAAAAGGACCACACTGTCGGAATATTATTATTATTATTATTATATTATTATTATTATTTTTTTTTTGTTTAAAGGAATGGGATTTATCACTTGCACTTATTAGATATTTAATAGAGGAAAATGAAATGGGATCTTGAAAATGGAGAGAAAACAAATAAAGAGATATTAAATTATTAGATTAAGGAAAGTTTTAATTAAGAATTTCACTAAATAAAAAATTCAGAGAGAAAGATCATCATAATATGAGAAAATAGTTTATATTTATATTGTTATTGAGTAATATCATATACAATGTGTTCATGGATTTTTACAAAAAAAAAACTGCGTAAAAATCCTATTTTGTCATGTTTTCTGATTTGCCTACCCGTGTAATTTTTTTAATATTTGAAGTCATAATATTTATTTATTTTTTCATAGTTTTTGCTAAGGGAAGAAAGGATAAGGGAATATTACGAGGAAGATTCCATCTTAGCTTATTACAATGCTACTTGTTATTGTCATGTTCACAACAAGCACTATTAACTATTACATTATTTCACTACTCACCTCATCCACTTGGATCAATCCTTCTCACACTAAGCAAAAATCCCAATAAAACAAAACAAGAAACAAAGTTCCAAACCAACAAACAATGGCCACACATCCAAATCATACATAAAACTCACTAATCAAACCTAGGCAAATACTAAGGGAATCATTGTTCTACCTTGTTCCTTTTTTCCAATCACCAGGTATGCTTTCTCTTTTCTCTATTCTCTTTATCAACTAAACCAGATTAACACACTGTTTTCTTTTCTTATTGCTTCCCTTTCTCTTTGGTTTTGGGTTGTTATGTCTCCTAAACTTAATTAGCTTAAGTGGCAATCATAATTATAAGTTGTAAGTGGACTAATACCTTATCTCCAATTCATTATATTTAAACTTGTCTATGTTTAAGCATAATGGAACATTACAAAAGGTAATGCATTGGAAGTATATATTATGTAAGTTCATAGTGCAAATTTAGTGTTCGCATGCATTATTTAGATGAAAGTTCATGGAACCTTACTAATATGGGGGAGTATATAGAACTGTTTATGTAAAGAGAGTTGGAAAATAATTTTAAGATAGGTGCTATTTAGTAGAAAATTATTGGTACGAATTCATGACATCAGAAATAATAATATGATTGTTGAATGAACATTGAGATAGGAAAGAGAATGAGAACCATCTAAAATGCTCCAACATGTCCTTTTTAGTTCTATTATATTTGTATTGTTATTTTTGTAGTTTTAAATAATAAAACAGATGTACTAAGAATAATGTTGAATGAATTCATAAATTAACAAAAATATTAAAATTATAATGCGTAGATAATTCTATTGAATTTTAATTACACTCTCAGTGAAAAACATTTTGATTTTTTAATGTTTCATAAAAACCTTAAAAGTGCAATCAAAATAACAACTTAAAATAAAATGCATAATATCAGATGTTGCTGTCTTTTTAGGGATAAAAAAATCGTTTAATTGGTTTTAATTAGTATGTTTTTGAGCAAGCACTTTTAGTTTGTTACTAACCTGTTTTAAGTGATTGAAAAACTTGTTTGCCTTGTTAATCTAAAATGCTAGTTTTACATTTTATTCACTTTTTTTTTATCTTTAAATACTTATTAAAATTTCTTATTATTTTTATACATATTGTTTACTTTTTAACCATTACATTATTTATATCTCTTATAAATTTTTATCCCATTTTACATTATATTTCAGGATATTTTAGCCTTTATATTAATATAATAGAATTATGGCATAGCCTGACCGTATGTTAATTTACTTTATTTTAAATTTGATTGAAAATGTTAAGATGTAATGTAAATTAGTAATAGAATGAAAAAATAAAATAAAATTTAAAAAATTCCATAAATATTAAATAAAAAAAATTAAAATTAAAAATCATAATTACTCAAAATATATCTTAGCGATGGAATTAAATTTTATAAAAAAATACCTCATAATTATATTCATAGAAATTATCTTATATTTAAAAAATATTTAGACTGATTATTATATCAAACACTAATAACTCAATAAATTATCTCATACATGCTACTTTTAATTATCATTGAAATTTAAAAACACTATTAAAATAAAATAAATTATATATAAGAAGTACAAATAAATTAATTTTAAAGATAGAGACTAAAAGATAAATTTATTTGGTTAGAGAGATCAAATAGGTAATACAATCATAATTAAAATAAATAAATAATATGCAAGAAGCCTATTGAAAACAACAGTAACATTCCGATTGTTTAAGTCAAAAAAGAAAGAAAAAGAGCGAAAAAAAATATCTCTTCTTAATATGATATTAGTAGACCAATCATAAATAAATAAAAGATAATGTTTTATTATAAAAAAATAAATTAACATTATATTTTTATTATCATTCCCTATTACTTATATCAATTTAAAGTTTTCTTACTCATTTAAAACGTCTTTCTTTTATTTTATTTTCCTATCGAACAATCCAAAACAATCCTCAGTTTCTTACATTTCCTTTTCCTATAAAAAAATCCAACATATATTATAATTTGTTTGCCTTTTTTATTTTTTTAAACCAATAAAGTTTCTTATTTCTCTAATAACTAGTGAAGACGGCAAAAAGTCAACGGTGGATAAAAACCAGAAAATGAATAGACAAATTGAAGAATGAAAGAATTGTCCGGTTGAACGGTCAAAAGTCTAATTTACTTTTACTAATTTTTGAAAATACGAAAATCATTTTAGACAAATAAAAATAATAAAAAATATTATTGAAGATAAATATTGGGTTCTTTAAACCAATCCCCAAATTAAAAGTGCCAAAGGCTAATTTAATTGACAAATTGTATGTTTCGAAAGTTTATATAATAATTTTTTTATACCATTGAATGATCAATTTTATTTATTAATAAATACTGATATGTCAATGCATTATTATTTAGGAATGAATTTTGACAATTTATCTCTCTTGAATCGTATTTTTATAAAACATATATCTTACTCACACACACAAAACAGGAATTAGAGTTTAATTGTAATATATTATTAAATAAAAAACAAATAAAGTTTAATAGACAGTGGTGCAGATGATGTCATATTATCAATCATGAAAAAATGTTTCTAATATAAATCTTAAAATAATGATTATAAAATGTTATAACACGACCATTTATTTATCATTAAACGATAATAAGATCATGTAAAGTTAAAAGTTAACAACTCTTAATTATATCATAGGACATAATTAGAATTTTAGAATTTGAAAACTCTATCGTAATTAAACTATTTCTCTCGATAGTATTACGTAAAAAGGAAAACGTGTGGCATTAGTTTTAGTTTTTGTTTTGTTTCCTTTTTTTTTTCCATTCTTTTAAATAAGAAGATTAATAATTTACTATAGCAGCCCCCTGAAAAAACGATTAATTTCATTGGAGGGCATCACTGTGTATGAAGAGAGAGAAACGGAGAGAGAGAGAGAGAAAGAGAGAGAGAGAGAAAACGCAGAGCACAGCACTCCTCAGCTCCGAAATTGGAGGGGGGAGAAAATTTGTATGCGTTGGATTTCGTAGATCTGAGTATGTATTTCTCTTCCCCCTTTTATTCCTTCTATCGATTTCAGTTTTCACTCACTCTTTCAATTCTTTCCTTCTCCCTCTCTCTTTCTCTCTGTGTTTGTCTCCGAGTGCTTCTGTGGTTTCTTTCATTTCTGTTTTTTCTTTTTATCATTTTTGGTGACCCTTAAGGTTTCTTTGGTTTGAGCTTCATTTTAATGGTGCTACTGTCCCTGCCTTGGCCTCAAGTTCTGTGTTTTACATTTTTTTTTACTTTGATTTTTGTGTTGCCCCACTTTTAAAGTTTTGGGCTTGGTCCTGGGAAATAGAACATTTCAAAGAGTTGGTCTGAAAGGTGTAAAATTTTCAGTTTTTTTCATCATGAGGGTTGTTGGGTTCTTCTTCACGTGGGGCCAGAACCCCAATTGCTAGTAGTAGGTTTGTGTTTTTTAATGTTGGTTGGTTGGTTTGTTACAATTGTTTCAGCCATGGTGAGAGTCCTATGGGTGTTCTATTTCATTTGTGGTGTTTCTAATCATCGATTTTGTTGGTGTTAATTTTTATTCAGAAGTGTTAGCGTGGTGAAAATAGGTCAACTTTTAGCACTGGGTCCCAATTGCTTATGTTACTAGGTTGCATCTGATTAAGGAATTCTTTTGCAAGTAGCAATTATGATATTGAATTTTTAGCGCTCTACAGATAAGAATGATGTCTCTGTCAGTTTCCTAGTATATGGAAAAATCAGCCTTGTTGGATGGGGTGCTAGGTTTTTCTTCTCAAACATTTTGGGTGGGTTTAACCTATGCTAGGGAAAGAAGGATTACCTTAATTGTGTTGTTGTTTTGTTTTTTTTTTCTTATGTGCTCTTCGTTTCAAACAATATCAATATTTATTCTGCAAAACTGCAGTTGATAATTTAGTTGTGTATTGGAATTAGATGATATTTGAAGGGTCCTATTTATAAAGTTACATAGGCTAAAATTCACTTATAAGTTCAGTCGATTTGTGTTTCTATAGAGTGCTTTCATCAAATAAAAACACTAGAAGATTTTACCTAGTTATTAGATGACTTTAGGCCAAGATTCACTTGTTTTTGTGTGTTGTAGACATGGAAACAGTGTGTGCCTTTTCCATGAGGCTCGAGTTTTTTCCTGGGAACTCACCTGAAGAGAGAAATCAAGAGGCTTTAGGTAAAGAAGACCTTTGAAATAAAATGAATGAAAACTCTAGTCAACTTTGATCGTATGGTCCATTGGATCTCAGGGATTATTTTTAAGGTTTGTGTTGAGAGTTCTAAAAGATCCATTGTGTAAATTTTGTTAATGACAATCGGAAAAGTTGATTGAGAGACTTACATAATGTGAATTCACGATGGAACCAAATATGAATCGAATTGATTCACATTAGGAATTGGGATCAGAACGTAATACTTAAAGAAACGTATACACTATGAACTAAGAAAATTCAAAAAGGTTGCGCTTATCTTGTGGAACCAGTAGATTTATGTGTCTATCTGCCTGCATGTCTGATTCTTCCCGCTGTTTTACACAAACCTCCTCTGCTGCAAGTTGAAGATGATTGCATTGATTTCCATGTTACATTATATTCATTTTTAGTTGTTTGTTGTCAGATAAATGACAAATGTATCATTCAAAGAATGTTCCTAGTGCAAGTTTAGTTGGAGGAGGTAATTCATTAGTTCATGGTCAGCTCATAGATTGTGGTGGCAGCGCAATGGATCCTAGCAATGGAGGAAACAGTCATAGCAACAACTCTAATCTCACCTCAAAACAACGATTACGGTGGACACATGAATTACATGAGCGCTTTGTTGATGCTGTGGCTCAACTTGGTGGGCCAGATCGTGAGTATTTCCCCCTATTTTTGGTTAACAGGAATCTGAAAGTTGTTTTTTTTTTCTGCTCCCCTCAAACTTAAAATGCGACTATAGTTTGTAAAATGAGAAGGGTATGTTGTGTAGCAGATAATAAAATAAATGCATCAACTTCTCATCGATTTTACATCTGTATACTTATGTTGGTTAGATACCCTATTGTTAGCTAAGGAGTATTTCAAGCTTCTATGCATGATTTTAACATTCCTCATAAAAATGTTTTAAATTTAACTGTCCTTTTGGTAGGTGCCACACCCAAAGGTGTCCTCAGAGTTATGGGTGTACAAGGCTTGACCATTTACCATGTCAAAAGCCATTTACAGGTCATGTGCACTTAATGGGCCTCTTAACATGATGTCCATTATTCTCAGTAAATATTAGGTTTTCAATTTTCTTCTCTGTTTCTTACAGAAGTACCGACTAGCAAAATATTTACCGGATTCCTCATCTGATGGTATGTCTAATAGACCTTTTTTTTGTTATTTTTAGTCAATTAAGCATTCATTTTACTCTGCCTTCTCCTTTAGATTTGATTTGTACAATAACTGTTAAATCTGTTGATAGAAGGGAAAAAGGCTGACAAGAAAGAAACTGGGGATGTGCTTTCCAATCTCGATGGTTCATCGTGAGTAGTGCTGCCTCTTATTACCCCCCTTACATTTGTGATTTTATACTTTTAAAAAAATAGTTTATTTGGGTCACTAGAGCACATTTTGCTAGGCTTTAACCATCCCTAATATTTTGACATCCCGAGTCAAATTTGCTAGTGTTAACAAACACAATTTTATCTGTTTTTCTATATTCAATGCCTTATAAATTTTAATGGAGAATTAGCTCTTTTACCAAAAGCTCTTGATTGTTTGATGATTGGTGGTACAAGTGATTAATAATTTACTTGTGGGCTTATCTGTCTGTAGTGGGATGCAGATTACTGAAGCACTAAAGCTTCAAATGGAGGTGCAGAAGCGACTACATGAACAATTGGAGGTATATTTTCCTATTTAAACTGATCTGATGGTAATTTATGAATTCTATTTCACGTAATCATGTGAGAGGAAATGATGGTATTGATTTCTCTACGGATTTATGCCTGTTACGCAAATTAGTTATATAGTAACTAAGTTCTTGGTTGTATGATGAAACATTGAGACTTCAATGGCTCAAGCTATTTTCAACAAGTGAAGACATAATAAAGAGAATGATGAATTATTTGTAACTAAGATGCGAAGCTAGTAATTTTGTATTTTGATATGAAACAGGTGCAGAGACAGCTACAACTACGGATAGAAGCCCAGGGTAAATACCTGAAGAAGATAATCGAAGAACAACAGCGACTGAGTGGCGTTCTTTCAGAGGCACCTGTGTGCCAAGAGCCTGATAACAAGACCGACCCATCTACCCCGGACCCGGAAAAGGCGGCCAAAGACCATGTCCCGGCAAAGAGTCTTTCAGTGGAATCTTTTTCATCACACCACGAACCATTGACACCAGATTCTGGATGCCATGTTGGTTCCCCTGCTGAGAGTCCTAAAGGGGAGAGATCAAGCAAGAAGCAACGGCTAAGCATGGAGGGATCGTATACTAAGCCAGACATGGTGCTTCCACTTCAGATACTGGAGTCAAGCATGTCATCATACCAGCATCATCCTAACACTGTTTTTCTTGGCCAAGAGCAATTTGATCCTTCAATGGCTATGTCTACCAGAAATGGTGAGGAATTGGATAAGGTTGGTGGCAGTAATCTGTGATTTGGTGTAATGCGTAGGTTGTGTTCTAGGACTCATTTTATCTTCCTTCTAAGCTTAGTTTCTGTTTTATATGTATTCCTTAATAGACCAGGGGTCCCGAGGTTCTTAGTTTTCAGTTCAAATGTTGAGTACTTGACTAAGCATCCAGCCTTTAATTATTTTAGAGAACTAAGTTGAATTGGGTTAATAGAAAAAATGTTGTCATCTGCTTCATAAACCATGAAAATTTATATGAAAATTCTGGTGGGGTATGATCTTGCATTTGGGGTGGTTGTGATTGATTGTGCTAATCCTGAAACTTAAAGCTGTTTTAAGCATGTAATATCTAACAGTGTGCATGGTAATTCTTGCAGATGTACTATTTCAAGAGAATATATTAATAAGACTGTATGGTAATAACACAGCATTCCACTAGTTTTGTGAAAAGTTTGGGGTAAGAATCTAATGTTCTTTGGCCTGTTTTTTCTTTAGCTGTTTGGAACACCAGTTTTAATTTAAGTAGAATAAATAAATAATTAAACGTGTCTCTGAAAATGTGTTGTCATTTTGATTCTTGAAGGTAGCATAATGTTTGATTTCTGAAATGACAAAAAAGTTGCTCAACTTAGCCTTTCTATCTGAAGAGGTTTGTTAAAATCAATGTCTATAATTATGTGACACGTTTGTCTGTGTGACAATCGAAGCTTTACATATGAATGACATATAGCAATCTAGAGTGGAAGTTGTTTTACTGTTATTTTTTTTTCAAAACTTATGGCATCATAACATAGTATTTTCAATTAAGTGTTTAAACTTAAGAACTTATGTCATTGATCTTTGGAATTTTCAAAGTTTCAATAAAATATCACATAAGTAAAAATTAACAAAGATATTAATATCTTATCGTATATTTTACCATCTTTTTACATAATTTATGATTCATTTTAACTTTCGTATTATTCATTTTTATATCAATTTTACCATTTAAAATTTAAATTCTCATAAGATTAAATATGTTTTCAAATATACTTTTAAATATCACAATCTTAAAAATACGTTCTAAAAATTTTGTGTACATTAATACTATATAAGTTGATAACTTTTAGTGGTGTCTTCGATTTAGTTAATAACTATTAATATATTTAAAGTTGGTTTAATAATTATATGATGAAATATATATAATATAATTTTTAGTTTAATTATATACGCAATATACAGCTTTAAAATCTGTCATAAGATTTTTAGATTTGAATTGTCGAACAAAATGCGGATTTTTTACAGGTATAACAAATAATATCACATCATTCGCAATTATATATTTATTTTATCAAATAAACTAAATCAATGGAAATGTAAAATATTTACTCAAATTCCATAATAAACCTGGAATTTAGGTCTCAAACACCTTAATGTTTTATGAAATTTATAAAAAGATAGAAAAACGAAAATCAAGACAAACCATAAATTATGTAAAAGAAATTTAAAAGGATATGTAAATAAGAAATAAAAAATATAAATAGTTATTCATGTGCAATGTAAGATTTAATTAAAATCTCAGAAATACATTCAAAACCAGAACAAGTCATTGAGTTGAATGAATAAATTAAAATGATGTGATGTTAAAATCCTTAGAAAATTAAAAATAAGACTTTCATTTTTAAGTTTGAGACATTATCTACATGTAAAACTTCAATTAACACATAGATGACAATATACCAAGGTATGCATAAACTTCAACTTTAAGAACGTGTTATTTTTTATTTTTAACAAAGATGAAATTGTGTTATTTTTTTTTTTTTTCACAAACACTTTCAATAAGGGATTTGATCATTCATGCAATTTAATTACTTACACTTTGAAGAACAAATTTCATCATTTGGGGTGACAATCAAGTAATTATGTTTATAGTTAATTAATTTGATAAAAATTATTTAATTCAATTAGTTTATTAATGTTCAATAGCTTTTCAACTTTTAACTATTTAACTAATTATGTCCATTTTTAATTACCTTTTTCTTCTTTTTACACTATTTGTACAACAATTACTGAACAATGTATTTGGGTGATATTTCTTCCTTTTCTTAATTGCTATTTGCAAAATTGTCTTACTAACAAAATCCCTAAGAAATCAATACAATATTTTTTTTTATAAGAAATTAACAAAACTACACTATTAACTCCTTGTTTTTTAAAACTTTTCACTTATTCCTTTGATTAATACCTTGAAGTTATCTGATACATTTCCCATGTTAAATACATAAATTAACATTACTTGTTTCCCTTTACAACTTTTTACGGTCCAAATTAGAAACATTTATTATTCTCTTATATTTATGTTTAATATATATATACTATTTGTAAATATTATAAATAAAAATATATTTATTATTTTATTGTAGTTATATTTAATATATATGTGTGTATATATATATATATATATATATTTGTGAATATTATAAATAAGTTTATTTAAGAATATTTAGAAAAAAATAATAACAATATTTATGAATATTTATATATATATATATATATATATATATTAATCATGGTTATTAAAAAAATATTAATAAAGATAAAAAAATTATATTTAAAATGATACATTTTCTATGTTAAATACATAAATTAACATGTTTCCTTTTACAACTTTTTACGGTCCAAATTATAAATATTTATTATTCTCTTATATTTATGTTTAATATATATATATATATATATATATATATATATAT